>Ga0308163_10000353_pt1 | contig 93600 bp, 82 predicted proteins | sample PhyTR1_FD_201037 | JGI IMG/M metagenome (GOLD analysis project Ga0308163, IMG submission 201037) | Phyllosphere microbial communities from UC Gill Tract Community Farm, Albany, California, United States - DLSLT.R1 | ecosystem: Host-associated > Plants > Phyllosphere > Unclassified | place: USA... | reverse complement strand
AGGTTTCCAGTGGATGAAATTACGGTACAGGCGCAGCCCGGCGGCGGCGCTCTTCTCGGGGTGGAACTGGGTGGCGACGAGGTTGTCGCGCGCGACGGCGCAGCAGTACGGGGCGCCGTAGTCGGTCTCGCCGATGGTGTCCGCGGCCTCGTCCGGCACGGCGTAATAGCTGTGCACGAAATAGAAGTAGGCGCCGTCCTCGACGCCGTCCCACAGCGGGTGCGCGCGGGTCTGGCGCACGCGGTTCCAGCCCATCTGCGGGACCTTGAAGCGCGAGCCGTCGGCCTGCAGCTTGCCGTCCAGCTGGAAACGCACCACCTTGCCCGGCAACAGGCCCAGGCCCGGCGTGCCGTCGTTTTCTTCGCTCGAATCGAACAGCATCTGCTCGCCCACGCACACGCCCATGACGGGGCGCGACCTGACGGCGCGCAGCAGCGCGTCCTCGGCGCCGGATTCGCGCAGGCTGGTCATGCAGTCGCGCATCGCGCCCTGGCCGGGCAGCACGATGCGGTCGGCGGCGTCGATGTCGGCGGCGGCGCTCGAGATCAGGACGTCGGCTTCGGGTGCGGCGGCGCGCAGCGCCTGCGCCACCGAGCGCAGGTTGCCCAAGCCGTCGACCACAACAATCTTGTTCGTCATGATGTGCGAGAGCTTAAAGGCTGCCTTTGGTCGAAGGAATGACGCCCAGGGCGCGCTCGTCCAGCTCGGTGGCCATGCGCAGCGCGCGGCCGAACGCCTTGAACACGGTTTCGCACTGGTGGTGCGCATTCACGCCGCGCAGGTTGTCCACGTGCAGGGTCACGCCGGCGTGGTTCACGAAGCCGCGGAAGAACTCGATCGTCAGGTCGACGTCGAAGCGGCCGATGGCGGCGCGGGTGAACGGCACGTGCCATTCCAGGCCGGGACGGCCGGAAAAGTCGATGACGACGCGCGACAGCGCCTCGTCCAGCGGCACGTAGGCATGGCCGTAGCGGCGGATGCCCTTCTTGTCGCCGATGGCCTTGGCCACCGCCATGCCGAGCGTGATGCCGGTGTCCTCGACGGTATGGTGGTCGTCGATGTGGAGGTCGCCGACTGCCTCGATGTCCAGATCGATCAGGCCGTGGCGGGCGATCTGGTCCAGCATGTGGTCGAGGAAGGGCACGCCGGTATTCAGTTTCTGGCGGCCGGTGCCGTCCAGGTCGAGCACGACGCGGATCTGCGTCTCGTTGGTGTTGCGCGTGATTTCTGCGGAGCGGGTCATTACAGGGAAGCCTTCAGGGCATTCAGGAATACGGAATTTTCTTCCGGGGTGCTGACCGTCACGCGGATGCAGTTGGCCAGCAATACATGCATTTTACTCAAATTTTTAATCATTACCTTTTCTGCGAATAGTTTAGCGCAGGTACGCTCCGCGTCCGGCACACGCACGGTAATGAAATTCGCGCTCGACGGGTACACGGTCACGCCCGGCAGCGCCGCCATCGCGGCCGCCAGTTCGCTGCGCGCGGCGTTCAGGCTGGCAGCCTGCGCGTTCAGCACGTCGAGGTGGTCGAGCGCGAACTCGGCCGCCACCTGGGTCAGCACGTTGATATTGTACGGCGGGCGCACCTTGTCGAACTGCTCCAGCAGCGCAGGCAGCGCGGCCAGGTAGCCGAGGCGGATGCCGGCCAGGCCGAGCTTGGACAGCGTGCGCATCACGACCATGTTCGGATAGGCCGGCAGGCGCGGCATGAAGGTGGCGTCGGCGAACGGTTGATACGCCTCGTCGACCACCGCGATGCCGGTCTCGCCCAGCGCCTCGACGATGGCCACCACGTCCTCGGCAGCGAACAGGTTGCCGGTCGGGTTGTTCGGGTAGGCCAGGAACACCAGCGCCGGCCTGTGCTCGGCGATCGCGGCCAGCATGGCCGGCATGTCCAGCGAAAAGTCCGCTTTCAAGGGCACGCCGACGAAATCCATGCCCGCGAACTGGGCCGAGCGCTGGAACATCACGAAGGCCGGGGTCGGCGCCAGGATCACGCTGCGCCCGCCCCGATTGTCCGGACTCTGGCGCGCACAGGCGGTCGCCAGGATCGCGATGATCTCGTCCGAGCCGTTGCCGAGGATGACGTCGTAGCCTTGCGGCACGCCGAGGTTGTCGCGGATCTTCTGCTTGAGCGTGGCGTACGAGGGCACCGGATAGCGGTTCAGGACGGCGTCGGCCAGGCGTTTCGCCAGTTCCTCGCGCAGCGGCTGCGGCAGCTCGTAGGGGTTTTCCATGGCGTCCAGCTTGATGTAGCCGCTGGCGTCCGGGACCTTGTAGCCATGACCGGCACGGACGTCTTCGCGGATGGTGTTGGCGATGAGCTTGTCGATGTCGGTCATGACAGGGTTCCTTGGGTGGTGAGTTCGGGAATGACGGTGGTCGCTTTGCCCTTCTTGCGCGGCGCGGCGGCGCGCTTCCTGGCCGGCGCTTCCGGCGCCGCCAGCCGCTGCGCAATCAGCGCGCAATATGCCGGATTCAGCTCGAACCCGGTGAAATGCCGCCCCAGCCGCTTGGCCGCCACCGCCGTGGTGCCGCTGCCCATGAACAGGTCGAGCACGATGCCGCCCGGCGGGCAGGACGCTTTCAGCATGCGCTCGATGATCTCGAGCGGCTTCTGGGTCGGATGGTCGACCCGCTCCGCATGCTCGCGGTGCAGGCGCGACACGCTCCACATGTCCTTCGGGTTGTAGCCGACTTCGAGCCACTTGGCCCCCACGAAGATCGAGCGCGAGCGGGCCTTCTTGGTGGCGGCGTCGTAGGGGATGCGGACCGCGTCCAGGTCGAAATAGTAATCCTTGCGCTTCACGAAGAAGCCGATGGTGTCGTGGACCGAGCTGAAGCTGCGGGTGCTGCCGCCCATCGAGGGCACGCGGCGGTCCCAGATGATCTCGTTCATCATCGTCATGCGCTTCTTCAGCATCACGAAGATCTCGGGCGCGTGGCGCCAGGTCAGGAACAGGTACAGGCTGCCGTTCGGCTTGAGCTTGGGCAGCGCGGCATCGATCCAGGTCTCGGTCCAGGCCAGGTAATCCTCGACGCTGAGCTGGTCCGAATCGTTGCCGTAATCCTTGCCGAGGTTGTACGGCGGATCGGTCAGGATCAGGTCGATGGACCCGTCGGGGATGCGCGCCAGGCCGGCCAGCGCATCCTCGCAGAAGACCCGGTCGACCCAGTCGCTCATGATTGCTTGATACGAAGCTCGGCGCTGCGGGCGTGCGCCTGCAGGCCTTCGCCGTAGGCCAGTTCGGCCGCGACCTTGCCCAGGGTCTGGGCGCCGGCTTCGCTGACGAACAGCACCGACGAACGCTTCTGGAAGTCGTACACGCCCAGCGGCGACGAGAAGCGCGCCGTGCGCGAGGTCGGCAGCACGTGGTTCGGGCCGCAGCAGTAGTCGCCCAGCGACTCCGACGAGAAGCGGCCCAGGAACATGGCGCCGGCATGGCGGATTTTATCCGCCCACTGCTGCGGCTCGGCGGCCGAAATCTCCAGGTGCTCGGCGGCGATGTCGTTGGCGATGGCGCAGGCTTCGTCCATGTCGCGTACCAGGATCAGGGCGCCGCGGTCGCTCATCGAGGTGGCGATGGTGTCCTTGCGCGGCATGGTCGGCAGCAGCTTGTGAATGCTGGCTTCGACCTGCGCGATGTAATCGGCGTCCGGGCACAGCAGGATGGCCTGGGCCAGCTCGTCGTGCTCGGCCTGCGAGAACAGGTCCATCGCGACCCAGTCCGGGTCGGTGCTGCCGTCGCACAGCACCAGGATCTCGGACGGACCGGCGATCATGTCGATGCCGACCGTGCCGAACACGCGGCGCTTGGCGGCGGCGACATACGCATTGCCCGGACCGACGATTTTATCCACCGCCGGAATCGTCTCGGTGCCGTAGGCCAGCGCGCCGACGGCCTGGGCGCCGCCGATGGTGATCACGCGCGTCACGCCGGCGATCGCCGCGGCGGCCAGCACCATCTGGTTCTTGATGCCGTCCGGGGTCGGCACCACCATCACGATTTCCTTGACGCCGGCGACTTGCGCCGGGATCGCGTTCATCAGCACCGACGACGGATACGCGGCCTTGCCACCCGGGACGTAGATGCCGACGCGGTCCAGCGGGGTCACGCGCTGGCCGAGCACCGTGCCGTCAGGTTCGGTGTAGGTAAAACCGTTCAGTTCCTGCTTCTGGCGCTCGTGGAACACGCGGATGCGGTCGGCGGCCGTCTGCAGGGCGGCACGCTGCGCCTGCGGCAGCGCGTCCAGCGCGGCCTGCAGTTCGTCCTGGGTCAGGTCGAAGGCCGCCATGCTGGCGGCGCCGCCCGGGATGCGGTCGAACTTGTTCGTGTATTCGAGCACGGCGGCGTCGCCGCGCGCCTTCACGTCGGCCAGGATCCTGGCGACGGCGGATTCGATGGCGTCATCGGTCTCGGCTTCGAAGGCCAGCAGTTTGGTGAGTTGCTGCTTGAAGCCGTCGGCAGCGCAATCGAGTTTACGAACCTGAATTTGCATGACTTAACCCTGACGCTTGGAGGCGCGTTCGAACGCCTCGATGATCGGTTGCAGGCGCTCGCGCTTGAGCTTGAGCGCGGCCTGGTTCACCACCAGGCGCGAGGAGATCTCCATGATTTTTTCGACTTCGACCAGGTTGTTGGCGCGCAGCGTGCCGCCGGTCGAGACCACGTCGACGATGGCATCCGACAGGCCGACCAGCGGCGCCAGTTCCATCGAACCATACAGCTTGATGAGGTCGACGTGCACACCCTTGGCCGCGAAGTGCTGGCGCGCGGTGTTCACGAATTTGGTGGCCACCCGCAGGCGCGCACCCTGGCGCACGGCGCTCTCGTAATCGAAGCCGGCATTCACCGCCACCGACATGCGGCAGCAGGCGATGCGCAGATCGACCGGCTGGTACAACCCTTCGCCGCCATGCTCGAGCAGCACGTCCTTGCCGGCCACGCCGAAGTCGGCGGCGCCATGCTGGACATAGGTCGGCACGTCGCTGGCGCGTACGATCAGCACGCGCACGCCCGGGTCGTTGGTGGCCAGGATCAGCTTGCGCGAGGTTTCCGGGTTTTCGGTGACCTCGATGCCGGCGGCGGCCAGCAGGGGCAGCGTGTCTTCGAAGATGCGGCCTTTGGACAGGGCGAGGATCAGTTGGGTGCCGTCGGCCGGGGTGTTAGTGGTCATGTGACTGCTTTAATGTGGGATAGCTGAGCTACCACCGTCGCCCCTGCGAAGGCAGGGGCCCAAGTTCGTCGCGTTTCGGCTGCGCTTGCCACTTGGGTCCCTGCCTTCGCAGGGACGACGTTGTTTCATGCTGGTACTGAGCGAATGATAACTTTATTTGATACGCACGATATCGGCACCTACCGCCGACAGCTTGTCTTCCATCCGGTCATACCCGCGATCCAGGTGATAGATCCGGTCGACCAGCGTGGTGCCCTCGGCCGCCAGGCCGGCGATCACCAGCGATGCCGAAGCGCGCAGGTCGGTCGCCATCACCGGCGCGCCGACCAGGCGGTTCACGCCGCGCATGAAGGCGGTGTTGCCCTCGATCGAGATCTGCGCGCCCAGGCGGTTCATCTCCTGCACGTGCATGAAGCGGTTCTCGAAGATGGTCTCGGTCACGCGGCTCGGGCCGTCGGCGATGGTGTTCACCGCCATGAACTGCGCCTGCATGTCGGTCGGGAAGCCCGGGTACTCGGTGGTGCGGAACGACACCGGCTGCGGACGGCCGTCCATGCGCGCGCGGATCGCGTCGCCTTCCACCGTCATCTGCAGGCCCAGCTCGCGCAGTTTATCCAGCGCGACGTCGAAGATGTCGGTGCGGGTGCGGGTGATGCGGATGTCGCCGCCGGCGGCCGCCACTGCGCACAAGAAGGTGGCGGCTTCGATACGGTCCGAGATCACGGCGTGCTCCGTGCCGTGCAGGCTGTCGACGCCCTGGATCACCAGGCGGTCGGTGCCGATGCCGTCGATCTTCGCGCCCATGGCGACCAGCATGTTGGCCAGGTCGGTGACTTCCGGCTCGCGCGCGGCGTTTTCCAGCACGGTCTCGCCCTGCGCCAGCGTGGCCGCCATCAGCAGGTTCTCGGTGCCGGTGACGGTGATCATGTCGGTGTGGATGCGCGCGCCCTGCAGCTTAGGGCACTTGGCGTGGATGTAGCCACCTTCGATCGTGATCTCGGCGCCCATCGCGCGCAGGCCCTTGATGTGCTGGTCGACCGGACGCGAACCGATCGCGCAGCCGCCCGGCAGCGAGACCTTGGCTTCGCCGAAGCGCGCCAGCATCGGACCCAGCACCAGGATCGAGGCGCGCATGGTCTTCACCAGCTCGTACGGCGCTTCCAGGCTGGTGATGGCGGCACCGTTCAAGGTGACGTTTTCGCTGTCCTTGCCTTCGCCCTGGGTGACTTTCAGGCCGGTCTGGGCCAGTAGCTTGAGCATGGTGCGCACGTCATGCAGGCGCGGCACGTTGGAAAGTATGAGGTCGCCGGCGGTCAGGAGACCCGCGCACAGGATCGGCAGGGCCGCGTTCTTGGCGCCCGAAATCGGGATGTCGCCGTTCAGGCGCTTGCCGCCGGTGATCTGGAGCTTGTCCATGCTTATCCTTGGGTTGCGTATTCGTCCGGGGTCAGGGTCTTCATCGACAGCGCATGGATTTCCTCGCGCATGCGGTCGCCCAGGGCGCCGTACACGATCTGGTGGCGCTGGATGCGGCTCTTGCCGGCGAACGCCGGCGACACGATGACGGCGGTGAAGTGCTGGCCGTCGCCCTCCACTTCGAGGTGGGTGCAGTCCAGGCCGTTGTTGATGTAGCCGTGGATCAGTTCAGGTGTGGTAGCCATAATTTTTCAGGAATCCGGTAGATCTTGGTGTCGCCGCGGCGACACATTCAATGACGCAGCTTGTACCCGCGGCGCAGCATGTTGATGGCGACGGCCGCCAGCACCGCGAAGAACACGGCCACGATGGCCAGGCTGGTCCAGGGCGAAACGTCCGACTGGCCGAAGAAGCCGTAGCGGAACCCGTCAATCATATAAAAGAACGGGTTGAAATGCGAGACTGCCAGCCAGAACGGGGGCAGTTTCTGGATGGAATAGAACACACCGGCCAAAAATGTTGCAGGCATGATCAGGAAATTCTGGAACGCGGCCAGCTGGTCGAACTTTTCGGCCCAGATGCCGGCGATCACGCCCATGGTGCCGAGGATGGCCGCGCCGAGCAGCGCGAACACGATGATCCACAGCGGCGCCACGAAACTCAGGTGGGCGAACCAGGCGGTGATGATGAACACGCCCGCGCCGACGGCGAGGCCGCGCACGATCGAGGCCGACACGTAGGCCGACAGGATTTCCCAGTGCGACAGCGGCGGCAGCAGGATGAACACCAGGTTGCCGGTGATCTTGGACTGGATCAGCGACGAGGACGAGTTGGCGAACGCATTCTGCAGCACGCTCATCATGACCAGGCCGGGGATCAGGAAGGACGTGTAGTTCACGCCTTCCAGCATCTGCACTTTCCCTTCCAGCACGTGGCCGAAGATCAGCAGGTACAGCATCGAGGTCACGACCGGCGCGGCGATGGTCTGGGTGGCGACCTTCCAGAAGCGCAGGATCTCTTTGTAGAACAGGGTACGGAAACCCACGGAGAAGAAATTCATCGTACGGGGCTCCCGTCCATGATCTGAAGGAAGATGTCTTCGAGGTCGGCCTGCTGCAGCTGCATCTCGTCGATTTCGGCGCCGGATTCGCGCAGCTTCGCCAGGATGCCTTCGACTTCGTTGTAGTCGTTCACGCGCAGGGTGTACTTGTTGCCACCATTGTTGCCGCCTTCGTCGCGCTCGTCGTGCGCGACCAGGTGGCGCAGGCCTTCGGGCAGCGTGCCGTGCTTCAGGTGCACCACCAGCGAGGAGCCGGACACGCGGCGCAGCAGCTGCGACATGGTGTCGAGCGCGACCACGTTGCCGGTCTTGAGCATTGCCACCCGCTGGCACATCGCCTGCGCTTCTTCCAGGTAGTGGGTGGTCAGGACCACGGTGTGCCCCTCGCGGTTCAGGCGCGAGATGAACTTCCACAAGGTCTGGCGCAGCTCGACGTCGACGCCGGCGGTCGGCTCGTCGAGCACGATCACCGGCGGCTTGTGCACCAGCGCCTGGGCGACCAGCACGCGCCGCTTCATGCCGCCCGACAGGGCGCGCATGTTGACGTCGGCCTTGGGCGTCAGGTCGAGGTTTTCCATGACCTCGTCGATCCACTTGTCGTTGTTCTTCAGGCCGAAGTAGCCCGATTGCAGGCGCAGCGTCTCGCGCACGGTGAAGAAGGGATCGAACACCAGTTCCTGCGGCACCACGCCGAGCTTCATGCGCGCCTGGCGCTGGTCGGTGACGACGTCGTGGCCGTGGATGCGCACGCTGCCCACGTCCGGCCGGATCAGGCCGGCGATGGTGGAAATCAGCGTGGTCTTGCCGGCGCCGTTCGGGCCGAGCAGGCCAAAGAACTCGCCTTGTTCGATGCTGAGGGAAACGCCCTTGAGGGCCTTGAAGCCCTTGTAGCTTTTCTCGACGCGGTCAATCTGGATGGCTGTCATTCGGTGGTGGGCCCGGGGAATGGGAGGGCCATGCGGGGAAACCAGCCATTATAGAAGAAAACGCCTTGAGCGACCGGCGCAGGCCCGTAAACGTCCTTCCCGCGGAGACGGGGACCCATGCGGCGCTTCCGAAGTCCGTATTTCTGAAGCGTTCGCGTGCTTCCGCAATACTGGATTCTGTTATTCAGCATGGGTCCCCGCCTGCGCGGGGACGACGTTCACCAGCGGGGGCGGCACTCGCGTGCCAAGCGTGCATCATGCCCGGCCGAGCAACTCCTCGACACCGTACAGGTTCGCCAGCGCGTCGACGTTGGCCGGCACGTTGATGAACTTCAGGGGGTGCCCCTGCGCGCGGGCGCGGCGCTGCCAGGCCAGCATCAGGGCCAGCGCCGACGAATCGGCGGACTTGACGCCGCCCAGGTCGAACACGGTTTCGCCGGCGGCCAGTGCCGCGCAGCCCTGGTCCAGCGCCGCTTGCGCGTTCTGGAAGGTCAGGGCATCCAGCGAGAGCATGGGGTTTGCTTCCGCCATGCTTACTTCTGCGTGGTCTTCAGCGGCTTGCTGGCCAGCTGCTGGTTGCGCTCGCGCAGGCGCTTGATCAGGCCATCGATGCCGCTCTTGCTGATTTCCGAGCTGAAGGTGCTGGTGTAGGTCTGCACCAGCCAGGCGCCCAGCACGTTGATGTCATAGATCTTCCAGCCCTGCGCGCCCTTGCTCAGGCGGTAGTCCAGGGTGATCGGCTCGCCGCGGGTCAGGTTGACCTGCGATTTCACGACCACGTCGTTGTCGGCCGGGTCGGCGCGGAACGGCTTGAATTCGATGGTTTCGTTCTTGATCTGCGACAGCGCGCCGGCGTAGGTGTACACCAGCAGCGTGCGGAATTCCTGCGCCAGCTGCTTCTGCTGTTCCGGGGTGGCCTGGCGCCAGTAGCGGCCGGCGGCCTGCGAGGTCATCTTGTCGGAATCGACGTACGGCAGGATCTTGCTGTTGACCAGGTCCATGATCTTCTGGCTGTTGCCGGCCTGGATGTCCTTGTCGGCCTTGACGCTGTCGATCACGTCGGTGCTGACGCGCTTGACCAGCACGTCCGGGGCTTCGGTGGCGGCAAATGCCGGTGCGATGACACTGGTGGACATCGCCACGGCGGCGGTCATGATCAGTTGTGCGATAGGCTTCATATGCTTCCTCTTGTCTGGTTGGGGCACCCCGGGCGGCGCGGCGTTCGCGCCCTGCCCGGCTGTACCGTCGTTAACTACTTCTTGGCCGGTTCGGATGACACGGGGGCCGGCACCGGCGGGTTGTTCGGCGGCGAGTCCGCGGCCGGCGCGGTGCCTGCCGGCGCCACCGGCGCTTCCTCGTCCTGGCCCGGGGTTTCCGGTTTCTTCACGCCCATCTGTTCCAGCTTTTCCGATACCTTGCCCTGGACTTCCTCGATCTTGCCGTGCACCTTATCTGCACGTTCCTGGGCCTTGTCGGTGTCGAGCACCTTGCTGGCGCGGCGCTGCAGGTAACCGTCGCGAATGAATTCGTAACGGTCGAGGGCGGCGTCTTCGAGCAGGTTGGAGGCGTCCAGCACGCTGGCGCGCTGGTCGACGGCGCGCAGCACGATGCCGCTGTTACGCCACGGGATGTCGTTGACGTGCGTCCACGCATCCCCCCACCAGTCGCCCGGCAGGGCGACCGTGTCACGGATCGTAGATGGGCCCAGAATCGGCAACATCAAGTAGGGACCGGCCGGGACACCCCAGTAGCCGAGGGTCTGGCCCAGGTCTTCGTTATGCTTGCGCAGGCCGGCCGGGGTGGCGATGTCGAGCACGCCGGCCAGGCCCAGGGTCGAGTTCACCGCGAAGCGGGTGAAATCGTTCATGCCGTCGCGGCCCTTGAGCTGCGCGAAATTGTTCACCGAGCTCCACAGGTCCGACAAGTTGCCGAAGAAATTGTTCACACCAGTCTGCACGAAGCTCGGGGTGACGTTCTTGTAGGCGGTGGCAGCCGGCTTCAGGGCGGTCCGGTCGACCGCGTCGTTGAAGGTGAACATCGCACGGTTGAACTTCTCGAACGGATCGTTCGGGTTGTTCGTGGTGGCGCAACCGCCCAGCAGCAGGGACACCCCGACGGCGGCGATCAGGCCGCGCGCACGGAATTGGTCAGGCTTGTTACGGTGGTTCATTGGTTTCCGTCCTTTCCTTCGGCTGCCTTGCTATAAATAAATTGATTGATCAAGTCTTCCAGCACGGTTGCCGACTGCGTACGGTTGATGCGATCTCCTTCCACCAGATTATTGGTGTCGCCGCCGGCTTCGATGCCCACGTACTGCTCGCCGAGCAGGCCGGAGGTCAGGATTTTCAGAGAACTATCCTTCGGGAACTTGTACTTCGGGTCCAGGTCGAGGCGCACCAGGGCCTGGTAAGTCTTGTCGTCGAAACTGATGGAACCGACGCGGCCGACCACCACACCGGCGCTCTTCACCGGTGACTGCGGCTTCAGGCCGCCGATGTTGTCGAATTTGCCGGTGACCGCATATGTCTTGCTGAACGATATCGTGCTCATGTTACCGGCCTTGAGCGCCAGGAATAGGAGCGCTAACGCACCCAGCAGTACAAAAAGTCCGACCCAGACGTCAATAGATTTGCGATGCATAAATTTTCCTAATGTATGAAGGCGTTGATTCAGCCAATCTTCTACTTTTGATTACTTCGTGAACATCAAGGCAGTCATGATGAAGTCCAGGCCCAGCACCATCAGGGAGGCGATCACGACCGTGCGCGTGGTCGCGCGCGACACGCCTTCCGGCGTCGGCTGCGCTTCGTAGCCCTGGAACAGCGCCGTGAAGGTCACTGCGATACCGAAGATGAAACTCTTCAGCACGCCGTTCATGACGTCGCGGCGCACGTCGATATTGCCCTGCATCTGCGACCAGAACGCGCCCTCGTCGACGCCGATCAGCTGCACGCCGACCAGGTAGCCGCCGACCACGCCGATGGCGGAGAACACGGTGGCCAGCACCGGCATCGCGATCAGGCCGGCCCAGAAACGCGGCGCCAGCACGCGCTGGATCGGGTTCACGGCCATCATTTCCATGGCGGTCAGCTGTTCGCCGGCCTTCATGAGGCCGATTTCCGCGGTCAGCGAGGTGCCGGCGCGGCCAGCGAACAGCAGCGCGGTGACCACCGGACCGAGTTCGCGTAGCAGCGACAGCGCCACCAGCTGGCCGAGCTTTTCCTCGGCGCCGAACTGACTCAGCGTGTAATAACCCTGCAGGCCCAGCACCATGCCGACGAACAGGCCGGACACGCTGATGATCAGCAGCGAGTAGTTGCCGATGAAGTGGATCTGTTCCGAGATCAGCGCCGGACGACGCAGCGCACCCGGCGCCTTGCCGAGCAGGCCGCCGAACGAACGGGTCACGAAACCGATGCGCGCGAACGTGTCGAGCACGAAGCCGCCGATGGCGGACAGGAAGCGGTTGTTCATCGCTTGCCTCCCAGGCCCAGGTCTTCGGCCAGCGACTTGCCGGGATAGTGGAAGGGCACGGGCCCGTCCGGTTCGGCGTTGACGAACTGTTTGACGTAGGGGTCGGTCGAGCGGCGCATTTCTTCCGGGGTGCCGGCGGCCACGATCTTCCCGGCGGACAGGAAGTACACGTAGTCGGCGATCGAGAAGGTCTCGTTGACGTCGTGCGAGACCAGGATCGAGGTCGAGCCCAGCGTATCGTTCAGGTTGCGGATCAGGTTGGCGGTGACGCCCATCGAGATCGGGTCGAGGCCGGCGAAGGGCTCGTCATACATGATCAGGCGCGGATCGAGCGCGACGGCACGGGCAAGCGCCACGCGGCGCGCCATGCCGCCAGAGATCTCGTTCGGCTTCAGTTGCGCGGCATTGCGCAGGCCGACCGCATTCAGGCGCATCAGCACCAGGTCGCGCAGCAGTTCTTCCGGCAGGTCGGTGTGCTCGCGCAGCGGGAAGGCCACGTTCTCGAACACGGTGAGGTCGGTGAACAGGGCGCCGAACTGGAACAGCATGCCCATCTTGCGGCGCAGGCGGTACAGCCCATCGGTGTCGAGCTGGTGCACGTTCTCGCCGTTCACGGACACCGAGCCGCGCTGCGGCCGGATCTGGCCGCCGATCAGGCGCAGGACCGTCGTCTTGCCGGAGCCGGAACCGCCCATCACGGCGATCAGCTTGCCGCGCGGGAAATCCATGCTCAAGTTCGACAGGATGGGGCGATCTCCATACGAAAAATGCAGATCGCGGATTTCGACGAGGTTGGACACGGTGGAGTTTGGTATTTGGAGAATCTCGTATTGTAGTGCAGAAACGGCAAGCTCTGCTTGAGGCTGCCCATTTCCGCCGGCGTTATCGACGTGATATTACAACACTACTGAACAATGGGTCAGGTATTTTTTATGCGTAAGTGCTTGTTTTTACTAACTTATGCATATCCATCTTTGTTGCATTTGTCTAAACTTTCTTAACAAATGCTTGATGGAAACAGCCCTTGCTTTACGAGCTTTTACGCTGCCGCGGCGGCATCGAGACACTGCCTTTTTGCGCTGCATCCTGCCTCATGATAGTCACCGCAAGCCGGCATGCAGCGTATCTTTTGATATGCATGCTGTTCGGATCCCCTGTGTATTGACTTCAAGGATACGGTGATGTCGGCAAAAGCCCTCGCACACATCGACGGCGGCAGTGTCGCCACGGCAGGCATGCGCGGGCTGCGGCGGCGGCGCGGCCGGCATTCGAAGCGTTGGAAGGTCAGGGACCCATGAAAAACGGCCCGTGACTAGACGGGCCGTTCATGGGTGCATGCCTTGAGGCTCAGCGTGGCAGTTCGGACGATCCCATCAGGAACTCGTCGACCGCGCGTGCGCACTGGCGGCCTTCGCGGATCGCCCACACCACCAGCGACTGGCCGCGGCGCATGTCGCCTGCCGTGAACACCTTCGGCACCGAGGTTGCATAGCTGGTTTCGCCATCGACGCTGGCGCGGACGTTGCCGCGCGCATCCTTCTGTACGCCGAACGCATCCAGCACCTGCTGCACGGGCGAGACGAAGCCCATGGCCAGCAGCACCAGGTCGGCCTTCAGTTCGAATTCCGAGCCGGCCACTTCCTGCATCTTGCCATCTTTCCATTCGACGCGGCAGGCGATGACTTTTTCGACCTTGCCGTTCTTGCCTTCGAAGCGCTTGGTGGCAACCGCGAAATCGCGCTCGCAGCCTTCCTCGTGCGAAGACGAGGTGCGCAGCTTGGTCGGCCAGTACGGCCACACCAGCGGCTTGTTCTCGTGCTCGGGCGGCATCGGCATCAGTTCGAACTGGGTGACGCCCACGGCACCGTGGCGGTTCGAGGTGCCGACGCAGTCGGAACCGGTATCGCCGCCGCCGATCACGACCACGTGTTTGCCGGTCGCCTTGATCTGGTCTTTCACTTTGTCGCCGGCGTTCACGCGGTTCTGCTGCGGCAGGAATTCCATCGCGAAGTGCACGCCCTTGAGCTCGCGCCCCGGCACCGGCAGGTCGCGCGGTGCTTCCGCGCCGCCGGCCATGACGACGGCGTCGAAGTCCCTGGCCAGGTCTTCCGGGAAGATGGTCTCCCTCGCCATGTTGCTGACCGTGGTCGGGAAGTCCTTGCCGATCAGGGTGCTGGTGCGGAAGGTCACGCCCTCGGCCTGCATCTGCTCCACGCGGCGGTCGATCAGGCCCTTCTCCATCTTGAAGTCGGGGATGCCGTAGCGCAGCAGGCCGCCGATGCGGTCGCTCTTCTCGAACACGGTGACGTCGTGGCCGGCGCGCGCCAGCTGCTGGGCCGCGGCCAGGCCGGCGGGACCGGAACCGACGACCGCGACGCGTTTGCCGGTCTTGACAGCGGCGACCTGCGGGGTGATCCAGCCGTGCTCCCAGCCCATGTCGGCGATTTTTCTCTCGATCGACTTGATGCCGACCGGCTCGTTGTTGATGCCGAGCGTGCACGCGGCTTCGCACGGCGCCGGGCAGATGCGGCCGGTGAACTCGGGGAAGTTGTTCGTCGAGTGCAGGTTGTCGACCGCGTAGCGGTAGTTGCCGTGGTAGACCAGGTCGTTCCAGTCGGGGATCTGGTTGTTGACCGGGCAACCGGTGTTACAGAACGGGATGCCGCAATCCATGCAGCGGGCGCCCTGCACCTTGGCCTGCTCGTTGGTCAGGGTGAGGGTGAATTCCTTGTAGTTCTTGAGGCGGGCGGCGGGTTCCAGGTGGTCTTCTTCCTGGCGCTGGAATTCCATGAAGCCGGTGATTTTACCCACGGTGTTTTCCTTATCTATTCAGTCGATGTCGTCACCCCCGCGCAGGCGGGGGTCCAAGTTTGTACGCGTATCGTCAGCGCTTGCAGAACTTGGGTCCCTGCCTTCGCAGGGACGACGTTGTTTTAGTTCGATGGCAGCTCGGGCAGTGCGCTTTATCAAGCGGCCAGTTCGATCTTGTCGTTCGCCTCTTCCATGCTGCTGTTGTGCAGCTCTTCCAGCGCGCGCTTGTACTCGGTCGGGAAGACCTTGACGAACTTGCTGCGGCTGTTGGCCCAGTCGTCCAGCAGGTTGCGTGCGCGGGTCGAGCCGGTGTGCTTGAAGTGGCGTTCGATCAGGCGTTTCAGGATGATCTCGTCGGACTCGCGCTCGCCGCCGCGGGTCTGGCTGTGCCAGGTCGACTTGTCGCCCTGCTCCTTGGTCGACAGCACGCGCTCCAGGTTGACCATGGCCGTGTTGCACTTCTGCTCGAACTCGCCCTTCGGATCGTAGACGTAGGCCACGCCGCCCGACATGCCCGCCGCGAAGTTGCGGCCGGTCTCGCCCAGCACCACGACGGTGCCGCCGGTCATGTATTCGCAGCCGTGGTCGCCCAGGCCTTCGACGACGGCCGTCGCGCCCGAGTTACGCACGGCGAAGCGTTCGCCGGCCACGCCGTTGAAGAAGGCTTCACCGGCAATCGCGCCGTACATCACCGTGTTGCCGACGATGATGTTGTCGACCGCCCAACCGCGGAACTCGGTGTTCGGACGCACGATGATGCGGCCGCCCGACAGGCCCTTGCCGACGTAGTCGTTGCCCTCGCCCACCAGGTCGATCGTGATGCCGTGCGCCAGGAAGGCGGCGGCCGACTGGCCGGCGGTGCCCTGCAGCTGGATGTGGATGGTGTCGTCCGGCAGGCCGGCGTGACCGTAGCGCTTGGCGACCTCGCCCGACAGCATGGTGCCGACGGTGCGGTTCAGGTTCTTCACCGGCGAGATGAACGAGACGCGCTCGCCCTTCTCCAGCGCCGCCTTGGCTTGCGCGATCAGCTTGTGGTCGAGTGCCTTGTCCAGGCCGTGGTCCTGGCCTTCGCTGTGCAGCAGGGCGCGCGGGCTGTCGACCTTCGGCTGGTAGAAGATGTTGCTGAAGTCCAGGCCCTGCGCCTTCCAGTGGCCGACGGCGTGGCTGCGGTCGAGCAGGTCGGCACGGCCGATCAGCTCGTCGTAGGTGCGGATGCCCAGCTGCGCCATGATCTGGCGTGCTTCTTCGGCGACGAAGAAGAAGTAATTGACCACGTGTTCCGGCTTACCCTGGAATTTCGCGCGCAGGACCGGGTCTTGCGTCGCGACGCCCACCGGGCAGGTGTTCAGGTGGCACTTGCGCATCATGATGCAGCCTTCCACCACCAGCGGCGCGGTCGCGAAACCGATCTCGTCGGCGCCCAGCAGCGCAGCGATGACGACGTCGCGGCCAGTACGCATCTGGCCGTCGGCCTGCACGCGGATGCGGCTGCGCAGGCCGTTCAGCACCAGGGTCTGCTGGGTCTCGGCGAGGCCCAGTTCCCACGGCGTGCCGGCGTGCTTGACCGACGACAGCGGCGAGGCGCCGGTGCCGCCGTCATGGCCGGCAACCACCACGTGGTCGGCCTTGGCCTTCGACACGCCCGCGGCGACGGTACCGATACCGACTTCCGACACCAGCTTCACCGAAATCGACGCGTTCGGGTTGGCGTTCTTGAGGTCGTGGATCAGCTGGGCCAGGTCCTCGATCGAATAGATGTCGTGGTGCGGCGGCGGCGAAATCAGGCCGACGCCCGGCACCGACACGCGCAGCGAAGCGATGTATTCGCTCACCTTGTGGCCCGGCAGCTGGCCACCCTCGCCCGGCTTGGCGCCCTGCGCCATCTTGATCTGGATCTGGTCGGCCGACGCCAGGTACTCGGCCGAGACGCCGAAGCGGCCCGACGCCACCTGCTTGATCTTCGAGCGCAGCGAGTCGCCTTCCTGCAGCGGGATGTCGGCGACGACGCGGTCCGAGCCCAGGATCGAGGCCAGGGTCTCGCCCTTGGCGATCTTGATGCCCTTGAATTCGCCCATGTAGCGGCGCGGGTCTTCGCCGCCCTCGCCCGTGTTGCTCTTGCCGCCGATGCGGTTCATGGCAACCGCCAGCGTGGCGTGCGCCTCGGTCGAGATCGAGCCGAGCGACATTGCGCCGGTGGCGAAGCGCTTGACGATTTCCTTGGCCGGCTCGACTTCGTCCAGCGGGATCGCCTTGCTCGGGTCGATCTTGAATTCCATCAGGCCGCGCAGCGTCAGGTGACGGCGGCTCTGGTCGTTGATGATCTGGGCGTACTCTTTATAGGTGCTAAAGTTGTTGGCACGGGTCGAGTGCTGCAGTTTCGCAATGGCGTCCGGAGTCCACAAATGGTCTTCGCCGCGCACGCGGAACGCGTACTCGCCGCCGACGTCCAGCGAATGGGCCAGCACCGGGTCGTTGCCGAAGGCCAGCGCGTGCAGGCGCAGCGCTTCTTCCGCCACTTCGAACAGGCCGATGCCTTCCATGGTCGAGGAGGTGCCCTTGAAGTATTTGTTCACCAGCGACTTGTTCAGGCCGACGGCTTCGAAGATCTGGGCGCCGCAATAGGACATGTAGGTCGAGATGCCCATCTTCGACATCACCTTCATGAGGCCCTTGCCGACCGCCTTGGTGTAGTTGTAGTGCACCTTGTCGACGGCAATCTCGTGCGGCAGCGTGTGCGCCAGTTCGGCCAGGGTTTCCAGGGCCAGGTAGGGGTGCACGGCTTCCGCGCCGTAGCCGGCCAGCAGCGCGAAGTGGTGGGTCTCGCGGGCCGAACCGGTTTCGACCACCAGGCCGGTGGAGGCGCGCAGGCCGCGCATCACCAGGTGCTGGTGGACGGCCGACGTCGCCAGCAGTGCCGGGATCGCAACCTGGTCGGCGCTCAGCGCACGGTCCGACACGATCAGGATGTTGTGGCCCGATTTCACGGCGTCGACGGCTTCCGCGCACAGCGAGGCCAGACTCGCTTCGATGCCTTCCTTGCCCCAGCCGACCGGGTAGCAGATGTTCAGTTCATACGACTTGAACTTGCCGCCGGTGTGCAGGCTGATGTTGCGCAGGCGCGCCATGTCGTCGAAGCCGATCACCGGCTGCGACACTTCGAGGCGCATCGGCGGGTTGACGTTGTTGGTATCCAGCAGGTTCGGCTTCGGGCCGATGAAGGAGACCAGCGACATCACCATCGCTTCGCGGATCGGGTCGATCGGCGGGTTGGTTACTTGGGCGAACAGCTGCTTGAAGTAGGAATACAGCGGTTTCAGCTTGTTCGACATCACGGCGAGCGGCGAGTCGTTGCCCATGGAACCGGTGGCTTCCTCGCCCAGCACGGCCATCGGCGACATCAGGAATTTCAGGTCTTCCTGGGTGTAGCCGAAGGCTTGCTGGCGGTCCAGCAGCGAGATCGGGGCCTTTTCGCCCTGCGCCGGCATGTCTTTCGCACGGCCCTGGGCCAGCTGCGATTCCGACAGCTTGATTTCGTTGAGCTTGATGCGCACCGACTTGATCCACGCTTTATAGGGCTTGGCGTTCGAGTAGGTGTCCTTGAGTTCCTTGTCGTCGATGATGCGGCCGGCTTCCAGGTCGATCAGGAACATTTTACCGGGCTGCAGACGCCACTTTTTCACGATGCGCGATTCCGGGATCGGCAGCACGCCGGACTCGGATGCCATCACCACCAGGTCGTCGTCGGTGACGACGTAACGCGCCGGACGCAGGCCGTTGCGGTCCAGGGTACCGCCGATGTGGCGGCCATCGGTGAAGGCCATGGCGGCCGGGCCGTCCCATGGTTCCATCATGGCGGCGTGGTATTCGTAGAACGCGCGGCGGTTCTCGTCCATGGTCGCGTGGTTTTCCCAGGCTTCCGGGATCATCATCATCATCGCCTGGGCGATCGGGTAGCCGGCCATGACCAGCAGTTCCAGCGCGTTGTCGAAGCAGGCGGTGTCCGACTGGCCTTCATAGATCAGCGGGAACAGCTTGTTCAGGTCGTCGCCCAGCACGGCCGACTTCATGACGCCTTCGCGCGCGCGGGTCCAGTTGAAGTTGCCCTTGACGGTGTTGATCTCGCCGTTGTGTGCAATCAGGCGGTACGGGTGGGCCAGCGGCCATTCCGGGAAGGTGTTGGTCGAGAAGCGCTGGTGCACCAGCGACAGCGCGGAAACGCAGCGCGGGTCCTGCAGGTCTTTATAGTAGACGCCGACCTGGTCGGCCAGCAGCAGGCCCTTGTAGACCACGGTACGCGCCGACATCGACGGTACGAAGAATTCCTTGCCGTGCATGAGCTTCAGGGCCTGGATCGCGTGGCCCGACGATTTGCGGATCACGTACAGCTTGCGCTCGAGCGCGTCGGTGACCATCACGTCCGGGCCGCGGCCGATGAAGATCTGGCGGATCACGGGTTCCTTGGCGCGCACGGTGGGCGACATCGGCATGGTGTCGTCGACCGGCACGTTGCGCCAGCCCAGCACGACCTGGCCTTCGGCGCGCACGGCACGCTCGATTTCCTGTTCGCAGGCGATGCGCGATGCGTGTTCTTTCGGCAGGAAGATCATGCCGACGCCGTATTCACCCGGCGGCGGCAGCTCGACGCCCTGCTTGCCCATCTCGTCGCGGTAGTACTGGTCCGGGATCTGGATCAGGATACCGGCCCCGTCGCCCATCAGCGCATCGGCGCCAACCGCGCCGCGGTGGTCGAGGTTCTTCAGGATGAGCAGGCCTTGCTCGATGATGGAATGGCTTTTGTTGCCCTTGATATGGGCGATGAAGCCGACGCCGCAAGCGTCGTGTTCATTGGCGGGATCGTACAAACCTTGGGCAATCATGGAGGGCTCCACAGCATTTTAATGGTATCGAAAACCGAGGATAGAGCAGAGACGGGTAAACATCAATGACAACAATTAGGGTCGGAGTCAGATTAAATTTTGGCTTCGCCGGCTGATAAATAAATAGGGACATGGTGAAACGGCGCAAAAATGCACGGTGAATGGACTGACCCTGCTGCGATCGAAGCGAATGCGTGGCTGACTGCCGCCCTACCTGGCACGCCAGAGATCGATGCCGCGCCACCGTTCGCGGTCGTGGTCGAGCGAGGCGTGTTCACGCTCCTGGATGCTGGCCGCCTTGGCCGCATCGAATACCGGGCCCCACATCGGGTGGCCGCGTTCGCTGCTGCGCAGGTCGAACCCGCCATCGACGGCCAGCGCCAGGTCGAAGGCGCGGCGGCAGCGTGGGTAGTCTTCGGTGACGCAATAGCTGAACGCCGTGTATTTCAGCGCTTCCACGCGGATGGGCTCGGGCGCGGCCTGCATCTCCGGCGCGCTCAGGACGGCGATCGCCTCCTGGTATTGGCCGCTTTCATAGCGCCGGACCCCGTCCAGCAGGGCGGCGGCGGCACTGCGCACCTGTTCCTGCGTGCGCTGCATGCCCGGCTGGACCGGCCCCGGCGGGTCGGCAGCGAGCATGTCGGCGCAGCCGGCAAGCACCAGCAGGGGCAGCGCTATCCACGGCATGCGCAGGATCATTGCGGCGCCCCGTCGAAATCGACGGCGATACGGCGGCCGCCCTTGCCGGTATCGACCTCGATGGTGCGCTCCCCGGCGGCCGGGTTGCTAACCCGGACCGCATGCCGTCCCGGGCCCAGTGCCAGGTGCTTGATGGGCGGGCTGATGCCGCGCCGGACGCCATCCACGTACACCACGCCCCAGGGCTGGATCTGCAGGGCGACCACCGCGCCGGCAGCGTTCACTGTCGCAGCCGCGGCCGTTTCGGGTGGCGCCACGGCAGGCATCTGCGGGCTGGATGCCGCGGCGGATTCCGGGGTGGAAAGCGGCGGTGCGGCGCGCGCGGCGTGGCGGGATGGTGCCGTGGCGTGGCGAGATGGCGCTGCGGCGGCGACCGTTCGCGGGCTGCCGCCCGGCTTGCGGGCGCTGCCGCTTTTCGCCGGCGCGCCATGGGCTGCAATGGCGGCGTCCGGCTGCCTGCCGGCCGCAGACGGCTCTGCGTCGCCGGCAATCGGCGTTTCCGGCGCCGGCGACAGCGGCGCCACGGCAGCCGGGGCGGGTGGGTGCGGACGCGCGCGCGGCAGGTCGCGCGGCGCCGGCAGCGCCTGCACCACGGGGCCGGCACTGGATGCACTGTGCAGGCCGGCGAAGCGGGCCAGTCCCACGACCAGCAGGACGGCGGCGGCAGCGCCGGCCCAGACCCAGCGGCGGCGCGTCCGCCCGGGGAGTGGCGGCGTCAACGGATCGAGCGCTTGCGGCGCCATCGCATCCAGCGGCCGGGCCTGCATCGCATGGATCGTCTTCCTGGACGGCGGCACCTGCCGGAAAGCGACGATCCCCAGGATATCGCGCAGCTCGCCGATGGTGCGCGGGCGCCGCGCCGGATCGAAGGCCAGGCTGCGGTCGACCGCCATGAGCAGGGACTCGCTGTAGCCGTCCAGCGCACGACCGTGCAGGGGCGCGGCCGGCACCACCTCCTGCGTGATGGCGTAGTGCACGATGCGCGCGATCGCCGTCAGGTCGTCGCCGACTTCGGGCACCGGATCGCTGACGAGCGAGGGCAGCAGCAGGAGCGCGCCGTCGTCATGGAAAAAGACGGTGTCGGGCGTGATGGCCCGGTGCGGCAATTGCAGCGCGTACTGGCGTTCGAGCGCCAGCAGCAATTGGCGATAAATCTTGCGGCACCAGACTTCGCTCACCTGCTCGGGATTGCGTTCGACAATATCCCGCACCGTGCGGCCGGCACATTGGGATTTATTTATTCCAATTGTCGATTGGCTAGTCATTTGGCCACGCCATATGCCGGCAAAACCCGTCAGCAAATTCGCACTGAATTCACGCTAACACCGCCGGGTGTTTCGCTCAAGCGTGCGCATATCCCCCGAATGTGGCGCCTCAATACAGGCGTTTCCGTTTTTCAGAATTAAGCCTTCAATCACGATCTTTGCGGTCATTGTGAGCGATCAAAATTCAAATCCGGTGCTGGCCCAAGCTCGGCTTGATGCGCTTTTTGCCAATTGCCATATGCGCTAATGGAAGTTCAAACAATAAATTTATTTTAAAAAATATCTTTAAATCTTTTTCCCTATTTCTAAAGAAGTGTTTTCTGCAAAAGGATCGATTTCATGCGACACCATGCAATTCCCTTGTTTCTCGCCGGCGGCCTCGTCACGCTGCTTGCGGGCCCGGCACAGGCCCAGGACGACGGCAGCGCGCAGGCGCCGGCAGTGTCGGCGCCGGATCCCGACCGGCGCCCGCCCAAGGTCGCGCCGCTGTTCGAGCAGCCGGGCGTGCTGACGCCGCGCGGCACGTACGTGCTGGAACCTGCCCTCCAGTACGCCTATTCGTCGAGCCAGCGGATTGCGATGGCCGGCTATACCATCATTCCGACCCTGTTCAATGCCCTGGCCGACGTGCGCGAGGTCCGGCGCAACAGCACCGTCGCCAGCCTGACGGCGCGGCGCGGCATCACCAACCGTTTTGAAGTCGAAATACGGGTGCCTTACGTGTACCGCAGCGACAGCGTGGTAGTGCGCGACATGCCGGGCGCTGCGGCAACCGACCGGATTGCCGAAAGCAGCGGAAAAGCCATCGGCGACGTCGAACTCGCGGCGCGCTATCAATTGAATGAAGGCAGCTTGCATCAACCGTATTTCGTCGCCGGCGTGCGTTTCAAATCGCGCACCGGGCGCGATCCATTCGAAGTCGCCACCGATTGCACGCTGCCCTGCGCCGGCCCCGGCGACGGGACCGGCCTGCACCGGGATCTGCCGACGGGGTCCGGCTTTTATGCGCTGGAACCCAGCATTGCCTGGTTCATGCCTGCCAATCCGGCGACATTTTTCGGCACCTTCAGCTACATGCACAATTTCAAGCGCGACAATGTCAGCCGGACATTATCGAATGGCGCGCGCGAGCCGCTCGGCGACATTACGCCGCCCGATTCGTTCGGCTTCAACGTCGGCCTGGGATTCGCCATCAACGACAGGATCGCGGTCAGCTTCGGTTACGACCATATCTCGATCGGCCGGGCGCGGCAGAATCACCGGACCATGCCGAACGCTTTGCGCACCCAGCTCGGCACCATCATGGCGGGTTTTTCCTACCGTCTCGATCACCGGCGCACGATCAACGTCTCGGTCGGCGGCGGCCTGACGCCCGATGCGCCCGACGTCGGCCTGATGGTCCGGATGCCGTTCGCCTTCTGAGCGGACAGGCTTGGGCGGCGCCAGCACTTCGCGGATCGCCTGCGCCACCAGTGCCGGCGCATCCAGCTGCATCTGGTGGCTGGCATCCGCCACCACCCGCTTCGACTTCGGATACAGCCCTTTGACGAAGGCGCGCGTGTCCGCATCCATGCGGAACGCGCCGAAGTCGACCGGGATCGCCGTCGCGCCCTGCGGTACGTTGACCAGCCGGATCATCGGCTTGTCGTCGATCCCGTCCAGCGCCAGCACCGCTTCGCCGGTCTCGTCGATCCGTTCGATCTCCTGCCAGACCGTGCGCGAAAACGCCAGCCGGGCGGCGAGCCGCGTCGTCAGCGGAAACTCCGCCGTCTTTTTCACCATGCGCGGATACAGCGACTCGACCAGCACGATGCCCTGCACTTCCTGCGGATAGGCGCGCGCGAACAGCTGCATGTACAGGCCGCCGAGCGAGTGCCCGACCAGCACGTAGGGCGGCTGCAGGCCCTTGGTGCGCAGCACCTGGCGCAGTTCCTCGACGATGGTGCGGCCGTCGCGCGGCGTGACGGCCGCGCTGCTGTTGCCGTAGCCCGGGCGGTTGTAGGCGAACACGGTGGCGTCGCGGCTCACCAGTTGCGGCACCGTGCCCCAGGTCCGGATGGTGCCGCGCGAGCCGGCCTCGAACACGACCACGGCGCGCGCGTCCGGCTGGCGGATCGTCAGCGATTCGACCCGGCGGCCGCCGATGGTGTCTGTTACCGGGGCCGGCCCCGCAACCGGCGCCGCTACCGGCCCCGCGTCGGATGCCGCGCACGCGGCCAGGGAACAAGCAATGAAGCAGGCAATCAAACAGGCCGGGAAGGCGGACAGCAGCAAGCGGGGCATGGCGCATCTCCTCAAGAGTAAGAGTGGAAAGCGCCAGCATCGCAAGCCCGCCGCCGCCATGCCTGCGCCCTGCGACGGATCGACGGCCGAGGCGACGGATGGCAAGTGGGACGGCCTTACATCGCCTTGAACAGGTGGACGAAAGCGCGGCTCACCGGCAGCTCGGCGTCGTGGCCGCGCATGCGCAGGAACAGCCGGCTGGTTTCGTCGCGCCGGGTGCCGTCCAGCCAGGCCAGGTTGACGATGGTCGAGCGGTGCACCTGCCAGAACTGGGCCGGGTCGAGCTGGGCCAGCAGTTCCATGATCGGGGTGCGGATCAGGTATTCGCCGCGCGCCGCCGACACCACCGTGTACTTGTCGTCGGCGCGGAAGAAGCGCACCTCGGCCACGTCCAGGTTCCAGGTACGGTCGCCCTGCCCGGCGCGGATGTAGCGCAGCCGCGCCGGCGGCGAGGATGGCGGCGCCATCAGCCGGCGCAGCGCCGCGGCCATGGCGGCGTCCGACACCGGCGCCGCGGCGCGCAGGCGGTCCACGGTGCGCGCCAGCCGCTCCGCGGCCACCGGCTTGAGCACGTAGTCGAGCGCCGCATGCTCGAAGGCGGCCAGCGCATAGTCGTCGAAGGCGGTCACGAACACGACCCGGGTCGGCCCTTCGATCCCCTGCGCCACTTCCAAGCCGCTCAGGCCGGGCATCTGGATGTCGAGGAAGGCCAGGTCGGGCGCCAGTTCGGCGATGCGGGCCGCGGCCTCGACGCCGTTGCGGGCGATGTGGACGATGTCGAGTTCCGGCCACAGCGCCAGCAGCTGGTCGCGCAGATAATGGGCCAGGTGCGGTTCGTCGTCGGCGATCATGGCGCGTGTCATGCGAAGTCTCCGGGGGTGTCGTCGGCGGCGCGCCGGTACGGCAGGTCGAGCAGCGCCAGCGTGCCGACCGGGCTGGCCGGCTGCAGGGTCAGGCTGGCGCCGTCGCCGAACTGGGTCTGCAGGCGCGCGCGCAAATTGGTCACCGCCATGCCGGCGCCGGGACGCAGGCGCCGGCTCGGACGCGCCAGGCCCAGGCCGTCGTCGCGCACGCGCACTTCGAGCCGGCCGTCGCACACCCGGGCACTGACCACCACGCTGCCGCCCTCGAGCTTCGGCTCCAGGCCGTGGTGGATCGCGTTTTCCACCAGCGGCTGCAGCATCAGGGCCGGCATGCGCGCGCCCAGGGCATCCTCGCCGGCCTCGATGCGGTAATCGAGCCGCTCTTCCATGCGGATCCGGTACAGCGCCAGGTAGGTGCGCGCCATTTCCAGCTCGGCGCCCAGCGTGCTGTCGGTGCGGCGCATCTGGTCCATGCCGGCGCGCAGGTAGCTGGAAAAGGTTTCCAGCATGTGCTTGGCGCGCGGCGGGTCGTAGTCCATCAGGCTCTGCACGTTGGCCAGCGTATTGAACAGCAGGTGCGGTTCGATCTGTCCCTGCAGCAGGCGCAGGCGCGCCTCGGCAGCGTCGCGCTCCAGCTGCCGGCGGCGCAGGCGCGCGCGCCACCAGGCCCAGTTGGCGGCCATCACGCACAGCAGGAACACGGCGAACTTGGTCAGCGCCGCCGGCAGCGAAATGAACATGCCCCAGACATTGAAGCCGACCAGCAGCGGCACGATGGTGAAGCCGATCGTCATGCCGAGGATGATGCCGCCGAGCGCCAGCGCGCTGAGCGCCATGCCGGCGCGCAGGTCGCGCACGTCCGACATGCGCTCGACCAGCGCCGCCGGCAGCAGCCGCTCGGCCAGCCGCAGCGTGGCGAACAGCGTGTGCACGATGCACAGGCAGATGCCGATGTTGGGCAGCATCGAGGCCATCCACCAGCCCGGCCGGTCGACCCGGCCGAAAATGGCGACGAAGCCCATCAAGCCCAGCGCCAGCGCGACCGCCAGCAGCGAGGCGACCAGCACCCGGTCCCAGGCGGATACCTGATGGCGCGGGCGCAGCTCCCACAGCGAATGCCAGGCCGCCGCAAATCTTGTTCTAATTGACATGAAGCAAGTGTAACGGCAGCGCGGCCGGCTTGCGAGCGCCGTGCGACGGATCGCCGCCGGCTGCGACGGATGGCGGGTGGATTGCTCAGTCGGCCGTTGGCGCCGGCTTGACCTTGAACGGCCGCCCGCGCTTGGCCGGCAGGATCTGGCGCTTGGTCTTCTTTTCCAGCTCCACCTTGAACGCATGCGAGCCGAGTGCCGTCCCCTTCAGCACCGCGCCGTCGATGGCCGTCAATTCGTCCATCGACAGGCCCTGCTGCGCCAGCGCGGTGTAGGCGGCTTCGCGCTGGAACGGCGTATTGCCCAGTCCCCAGTACTTGGCATGGTCGGTGATGAGCGCATCGGCGTGCACGCCGGCGTGGTGCGCGTAGCTCGACCACGGATAGTCGAGCGGCGTGCCGGCCTGCTGCAGGCGCACCGGATGCAGCTCGATGTAGCACATGCAGGCTAGAAAATACTGCGCCGGATCGACGATCGCCGTGCGGAAGCGCCCGCCGAACAGGGTGCCGCTGCGGCCATGCCGGGCATTGAACCAGGGCACGTACAGGCGCCCGACCTTCTGCATCATCAACGCCAGCCCCTCTTCGTCGGCGGGCGTGGCCAGCAGTTGCAGCTGGTCCGGCAACAGCACGTAGGCGTGGATGGCGACGCGGTAGAACTTCGCGCTTTCCTTCAGCCAGCCGAGAAAGTGCGTGTAGTCCTCCTCGTCGCGGAAGATGGTGACGTTGTCGTTGCCGCGCTGGATCAGATGGTGCGGCTGGTGCGGGATGATGAGTCGGGGTTGGCGGGCCATGAGTCCATTGTAGCGCAGTGCTTGCACCCTGTCCCTATTTTATTCCCTGGCGCAATTTTTGTTGCCCCACCATGTCCCCAATAATCAGGCGGCGCTCCGTACCCGCACGAAGACCCCGCTGAACGGCGGCTCCGGCCACACCAGGCGCCAGGTCTCGCGGCTCTTGAGGTGCAGGTACCAGACTTCGACCAGCACGCCGCCATCCTGGTACGGCACGCCGACCGGCACCTGGCGCGCCATGCCGGCGCTGACCTGGCCGGTCATCCAGCGTTCGAAGCTGCGGAATTCGACGGGGCTCTGGAAGCTGGCGACTTCTTCCCAGGGGCAAGGGAATGGCATGGCCGGTCTCGGTGGACGGAGGGAGCTTTAATGTAACGCAGGTGCAGGGGGATGTGCAGGACGAGTATCGACAGCCAGGTTGCAGTGCCGCCGCACGCACGTCGCCCCTGCGCAGGCAGGGGCCCAATTTGCACGCGTTTCGGCAGCGTTGGCAGAACTTGGGCCCCTGCCTGCGCAGGGGCGACGGCGCATCCAGTAAAACTCAAGCCAGCGTGAAGCCGGCCGACAGGCTGTAGCCCTCGCCATACGCACTGCGCAGCGGCAGGTCCTGGCCCAGGCCGGTCCGCGCCTTCTTGCGCAGACGATACACCAGCATGTCCACCCGGCGGCTCGCATCCGGATCGTCGCCGCCCATGCCGGCCACGATCACCTGGCGCGGCACCGGACGGGTGTTGATCGTCAGCAGGTGCAGGAAGTTGCACTCTTTTTCGGTCAGGTCGATCACCTTGCCCATCAGCTCGAGTTGGCGGGCCGAGACGCGCAGCGTCCACTTGCTCGGCGTCGGCACGGGTTCGGACGGGCGCACGCGGCGGTCGAGCGCCTCGATGTGGGCGGCCAGTTCCGGAAACTTGATCGGCTTGGTGAGATAGTGGTCGGCGCCCAGGCGCAGGCCGAGGATGCGGTTGTCGAAAGCCACGCGGCCGGTCAGCACCAGCAGCCCGATCTCGGGATACAGCTGGCGCATGCGCGGGATGACGTTGAACCCGTCTTCGTCGGGCAAGCCCAGGTCGAGCACGACCACGGCGGCCGGGGTGCGCGTCAGGGCAGCCCACATGTCGCCGGCGGTGGTCGCGATGGTCACCTCATGACCCAGCTCCGTGAGGAAATCGGCCATGTCGCCGGCGTATTCGCCATTGTCTTCAACAATCAGTATTTGCGTCATGGGTTTGCCATGTTTCTCTTGTTACGTTTGCCCCGGCATTGTTGTCGGGTGGCTACCCCCGTTGCCTGTCCGATTATCACTGCTGGTCACGCCGGAAGCAAGATGTTTTGCGGCAGCTTCCTGTGCCGGTAGCCACAGGCGGAACTCGGCACCGCCGCCGTCCGGCCTCACCACACCGAGCGCGCCGCCGTGCACCTCGACCACCGAGCGCGCCATGTAAAGACCCAATCCCTTGCCGGGCCCCACCGCATTGGCGCCGCGGTAGCCCTTCTCGAAGATGTGCGGCAGGTCGGCTTCCGGCACGCCCGGCCCCGCGTCGCGCAGCGCCAGTTCGATGCCGCCGCCGGTCGGGCGGCCGCTCACGTGCAGCGGCGTGCCGTCCGGCGTATGGCGCAGCGCGTTTTCCAGCAGCAGCTTGAGCGCCAGGCGCAGGCCGGCCGGCTCGCCGCGCAGCGCCGCCGGCAGCGCGGCCGCATCGAAGCTCACCGGCCGCCCGGCCACGCGTGCCTGCGCCACCAGTTCTTCCAGCAGCAGGCGCGGCGCCACCGCGTTCGGCGCGCGCTGGCGGCCCAGTTCCGCCATCCGCTCCGGCGACAGGTAATCGTCCAGCATCGCGATCAGGCGGTCGGTGGCGGCGGCGATCTTGCGGTAGCGCTGGCGGGTCGGCTCGTCGGCGTCGGCGCCGGTCGCTTCCAGGCGCTGGATGGCGCCGTCGATGGTCGACAGCGGCGTGCGGAATTCATGGTTCAGCATGCTGGCGAAGCGCTTCTGCTCGAGCTGGCGCGCACGCCGCGCCGACAGGTCGCGCACCAGTCCGGCCAGCGCGTGCGGCCGGCCGGCGGCGCCCAGGAGCAGGGTCGAGATCACTTCGACCGGCGCCAGCCGGCCGTCGGGACGGCGCACCTCGACTTCACGCACCACGCGCAGGCGCGACCCGTCGCCGCCGGCGAAGCGGCGCAGGCGTTCCGCCAGGCCGCCGCACAGCGCGGCCAGCGGCCCGGCGCCGCCCTCGGCCAGCTGTTGTTCAATATCCACAAGACCATAGCCGAGCAGCTCGTCGACACCCGGGCTGAGGTAGGCCAGGGTGTTGCTGGAGCAATCGAGCAGGAAGGCAAAGTCGCCGCCGAGTTCGGCGATGGTACGGAAGGCGTCCACCGTGACGAGCTCCGCCTGGCCGGGAAGGGAGACGGGAACGCTGCGGGTCATGAGCACCTTCCGGATGAGTTGATTGCGTTCGAAATGTTTCGCCCGCTGAGGTGCCAAGTATAGTGCCGGGGCTCAGCTGTTGACTAGGCAAACCATTCTAGAACGTTGCGTAGAGGACATACATATGCTTGGAATGTTGGCGTATTCGTAAAGGTTTTGTTCTCTTCACGCAAAAAAAAACGCCGTTCCCGCGCAGGCGGAAACGGCGATCGTGCTTGACGCGGTACGACTTAATCTTCGAGCGGCGCGAAGATCGCCTGCAGGTCTTCCTGCGTCAGCGCCATCTTCTGCGACTCCCCTTCGGCCAGGATCGACTGGGCCAGTTCCGACTTCTTCTGCTGCAGCAGCTGGATCTTTTCTTCCAGCGTGCCTTTCGCAATCAGCTTGTACACGAACACCGGCTTGTCCTGCCCGATGCGCCAGGCGCGGTCGGTGGCCTGGTTTTCGGCTGCCGGATTCCACCACGGGTCGTAGTGGATCACGGTGTCGGCCGCGGTCAGGTTCAGGCCGACGCCGCCGGCTTTCAGGCTGATCAGGAAGATCGGCACCGCGCCCTGCTGGAAGGCGGCCACCTGTGCCGAACGGTCGCGCGTTTCGCCGGTGAGGATGGCGTACGGGATCTTGCGGGCGTCCAGCTCTTCCTCGATCAGGCCGAGCATGCTGGTGAACTGCGAGAACACCAGGATCTTGCGGCCTTCTCCCAGCAGGTCGTCGACCATCTGCATCAGGTCGGTCAGCTTGGCCGAGACGGCCGCCGTGTTCTTCTTGCCCGGCATCGCCTTCACCAGGCGCGGGTCGCAGCACACCTGGCGCAGTTTCAGCAGCGCTTCCAGGATCACGATCTGGCTGCGCGCCACGCCCTTGCGGTCGATTTCCTCGCGCACCTTCTTGTCCATTGCCAGGCGCACGGTTTCGTACAAATCTCGCTGCGGACCCGAGATCTCGATGCGGCGGATCATCTCCGTCTTTTCCGGCAGTTCCTTGGCCACGTTGTCCTTGGTACGGCGCAGCAGGAAGGGCTTGATGCGGCGGTTCAGCAGCGAGCGGCGCACCGGGTCGTCCTGGCGCTCGATCGGATGGCGGAACTGGCTGTTGAAGGTCTTCTCGTCGCCGAGCAGGCCCGGCAGCAGGAAGTGGAACTGCGACCACAGCTCGCCCAGGTGGTTTTCCAGCGGCGTGCCGGACAGGCACAGGCGGTGGCGCGCGTTCAGCGAACCGGCCGTCTGCGCCGCCTTGGAGCGGGTGTTCTTGATGTAGTGCGATTCGTCCAGGATCACCAGGTGGTACTCGTGCTCGCGCAGCTTTTCCTCGTCGCGCGGCAGCAGCGCGTAGGTGGTCAGCACGATGTCGGCACCGTCGATCTGGTCGAACAGGTCCATGCGCTCCTTGCCCTGCAGCAGCAGCACCTTCAGGCTGGGTGCGAAACGCGCCGATTCTTCCATCCAGTTGGCCATCAGGCTGGTCGGGGCGATCACCAGCGCCGGCGCGGTCAGGCGGCCGGCTTCCTTTTCGGTGAGGATGTGGGCGATGGTCTGCACGGTCTTGCCGAGGCCCATGTCGTCGGCCAGGATGCCGCCCAGGTCGTATTCGCGCAGGAACTGCATCCAGGCCAGGCCGTCCAGCTGGTAGTCGCGCAGGGTCGCCTGCAGGCCTTGCGGCGCATCGACCTTTTTGACTTTGCCGAACTGGCTCAGCTTGCGGCCGGTTTCGCGCAGGCGCTCGCCGCCGGTCCAGTTGAAATCGGTGCCGCGCGCCAGTTCTTCCAGGCGCGCCGCGTCCAGCGTGGAGAGCCGCACCTTGCTCTTGATCTTGTCGTTGAAGTACAGCTCGCCCAGCGTGGAGAGGATCGGTTTCACGCGGCCCCAGGGCAGCGCCACGCGCACGCCGTCGGGCAGGGTCGCCAGCATCTGGTCGGCTTCCTGGTGGAAGGCCAGCACTTCCGGATTGAAGTCGAGCGGCGCATTGCGGATCAGTTGCACCAGCACCGGCAGCAGCGGCACGCGCTTGCGGTTGACCACGATGCCCAGCTCCAGCTCGAACCAGGCGTTGCCCGCTTCGGCCGGCTCGTCGATCTGGGCATACCACTCTTCGACCGGCACCACGTCGTAGCGGTACTTGGGCGACTTCTGCACATGCCAGCCGATGTCGGACAGTGCGTCCAGTTCGTTTTCGGCAAAGCGCAGCCAGTGCGCCTGGCTATCCAGCAACTGCGCGCCGGCCAGTGCCGACAGCGGCGCCGTGGCCGGCTTGTGAAAACCGATCTCGTGCAGCATGTCGAGCGCCGCGGCCTCGAACGCCTCGTTACGCTGGATCACTTCGGTCACGTCGCCGATCTGGCGCACCACGCGCTGGGCCGGGTCGAACGAGACACGCTGGCCATCGTAATCGAAGGACAGCACGGCGAAATCCTGCCAGCGCTGGGTCGTGCCGTCGGCCACCTGCAGCGCGTCCAGCAGCAGGTGCGGCTGCGGCTTGACGTCGGTGCGCATGCGCTGCGTGAGCGGCTGCGGCAGCGGCATCAGTTGCTGCAGGCCGTGCGCCAGCAGCAGCTGCGAGACGCGTTTCTTGTCGTTGCCCGACAGCGGCGGTGCCTGCGACACCAGTGCCTGCAGGTCGGCCAGCGAAATGTCGATGCCGCCACGGTTCAGGTCCAGCGGCCCGCAGGACAGGTTATCGATGTACCACGGCGGATCGGTCGGCAGCATGTAGTCGACCAGGTCGGCGCCCGGGTGGTTGGCACCCTTGGCCGGCTCCACCGACCAGCCCAGCTTGGCGATGCGGCCTTCGTCGCGCCAGGTCAGATTGGCCTGGCGTACCGGACCGGCCTGCAGCGGATACAGCAGTCCATTGCTCATGTCCGACCACGAGTTGGCCCACAGCAATTTACCTTGCGCCAGCAGTTGCTGCAGCAGGATGGCGCCGACCTTGCCTTTGGGCTCGGTGGCGCTGGTGCTCTGGTTGGAACCGCTGCGCATGGCGATGAAGAAACGCACCAGATCCTCGTCATCCCCTTCGAGATAGGCGGGCGGCGCCGACAGCAGCGAAAAGACTTCGCCGACCGGGCTGGCCGACGCCACATCCCCGTTCGGGCGCAGGCGCGCCTTGCACAGGCACACCGCGACGTGGCGGCCACCGCTGGTGGGGGCCATGACATAAACGAATTTGTACTGGACGGCCTTGGGGTCTGCCACTTCGGCGGTCAGCTTGGGCTGTGGATGCGCTGCCGCTTCGACCCTTTGCAGCCAGCTCAATACCGGGGCGGGCAGGACAGGTGCGCGTGCTGGCGCTCGAGTCGGCGGGGCGTCGCTGGTATCGTCGCGCTGGAAATCAACTGTGTGCATGGGTCTCAGGAGTCTGGAATTTGAAAAAACAACAATGTTTATTATCCTCCATACGGACCGAACTGTTTTGTTCGTGATCGCACGTAGGGAGGCGAAACTTTACAGGCCGAAAGGATCCAAAGTTACACTCTTCCGCGGCGCTTTGCCACCCTTACGGGAGCGAAACTGCATGCATCGCAAGCGCGATCGAGATTAATCGCAGAAATTTTTTTCACCGATACGGTTTTTCGCGCCGCTCGACCGTTCAAGCATCGATGCGCCAACCCGGTATTGCTCAGGTGCGCAGCGGAGCGGGAGGCTGGAGGTCACCGGCGTCGTTGGTAAAACGCCACATGGCACGCGTGTTACGGCGCCGAGCTGTTCGTCGACGGCGGCCAGGCGCAGATTTAAATCAGCTGGCGCTGACGGCGAAATAAGACAGGAACATCGCCACCGACGCCTCGATGACGCGCGCCTGCTCCTCGGGGCCGAGCGGCGCCGCGCCCAGGGTCACCTGGGGCCAGAAGGCAAAGGTCTTGATCTGGCCCTGCAGCAGGGTCGAGGCGAAGGCCGGGTCGCCGGGTTTCAATTTGCCGTCGGCCTGGGCGGCGCGGATCCAGGCGGTCGGGCCTTCTTCGCGCTCGCCCAGGCGGGCAAACAGGGCGTGCGCACGTTCGGGGGCGTGGATCGCTTCGGCGATCGCCACCCGCGCCAGGTCGATGAACTCGCGGTCGGCCAGGGTGCGCATCTTGAGAGAGAGTAGTTCGGTCAGCTGTTCGCGCAGGCCGAGCTCGCTGCGGTAAGGCAGCTCCAGCGCCCCGGCCCCGCTCTGGAACAATTGCACGAGCGTTTCCGTGAACAGCTCGTCCTTGCTCGGGAAATGGTTGTAGACCGTGCGCTTGGACACCCCGGCGGCCACGGCGATCCGGTCCACGCTGGTGGCGTCGAAACCGTAGGTGCGGAACTGTTCGGCGGCGGCCTTGAGAATGGCCTGGCGCTTGCGGTCGGTAAGGCGGGTGGGTGCGTCCATCGAATAATTCTACACCGGTCAGTTTACTTTCTCAAAAAGAGAAACTACACTGTGTAGTGTACATTTATCGAATGTCATCCATGCGCAACCTGTGCCGAACCGCCCTTCTTGGAGCCCTCTTCATGACCAGTCCGATGACCAGCCCGACCCTGGCCGCGACGCCGACGGCGCTCGACGCGTCGCCCCAGTTCCACGACGGGAAGTTTCGCAATCCGGTGCCGATGCACGAGCACAGCTTCGGCGAGATGACGCGGCTGTGGTGGAGCTTCATGTTCGACAAGCCGGCCGGCACCGTGCCCAAACAGGCGATCCCGGTACGGCCGCTGAGCCGCGCCGCCCTGCTGGCCGCGCCCGACAACACCCTGTTCCGCCTCGGCCACTCGACCATGCTGGTCAAGCTGGGCGGCGAGTTTTATGTGACCGATCCGGTGTTCTCCGAACGCGCCTCGCCGGTGCAGTGGGCCGGCCCCGCGCGTTTCCATGCGCCGCCGATCGGCATCGCCGACATGCCGCCGATCAAGGCCGTGATCCTGTCGCACGACCACTACGACCACCTCGACCGCGCCGCCGTGCTGGCGCTGGCCGATAAAACCACCCACTTCCTGGCGCCGCTGGGCGTGGGCCGGCGCCTGGCCGACTGGGGCATCGCCCGCAACAAGATCCAGGAATTCGACTGGTGGCAAGGTACCGAGATCGACGGCGTGCGCTTCGTGGCGACCCCGGCCCAGCATTTCTCGGGACGCAGCCTGGGCGACCGCAATTCGACCCTGTGGGCATCCTGGGTGATTCTCCACAAGGACCTGCGCCTGTTCTTCAGCGGCGACAGCGGCTACTTCAAGGGTTTCAAGGAGATCGGCGCCAAATACGGCCCGTTCGACGTGGCCCTGGTGGAAACCGGCGCCTACGACAAGCAGTGGCCGGACGTCCACATGCAGCCCGAGGAAACGCTGCAGGCCTTCCTCGACCTGAACGGCAAATGGCTGGTGCCGATCCACAACGGCACCTTCGACCTCGGCCTGCACCGCTGGCAGGAACCGTTCGAGCGCATCAGCGCGCTGGCGGCGGCGCGCGGCGTGGCGATGGCGACGCCGGAAATGGGCGAGCCGCTCGACCTGCTGCAGCCGCAGGCGGGCCAGCCGTGGTGGCGCGCGGTCGAATAATGCGTTGCCGGATGGGTGGCGAGCAAGGCCGCGTTTGCGTATCATGCCCGCTCGACTCACCCGACTGACAACGAGCACCATGCTGCCTTCGATCGAACAACGCCTCGCCCAAGAACTCTCCGCCAAGCCGGCCCAGGTGGCCGCCGCCGTGCAGCTCCTCGACGAAGGCGCCACCGTCCCCTTCATCGCCCGTTACCGCAAGGAAGCCACCGGCGGCCTGGACGACATCCAGCTGCGCCTGCTGGAAGAGCGCCTGCGCTACCTGCGCGAGCTGGAAGAGCGGCGCGCCGCGGTGATCGCCTCGATCACCGAGCAGAACAAGATGACGCCGGAACTGCTGCAGGCGATCTCGCTGGCGGAAGACAAGACCCGCCTGGAAGACCTGTACCTGCCGTACAAGCAGAAGCGCCGCACCAAGGCCCAGATCGCGATCGAGGCCGGGCTGGCGCCGCTGGCCGACAGCCTGCTGGCCGATCCAGCCCAGAACCCGGAAACCGTCGCCGCGCATTACCTGCGCGAAGCCTTCACCAATGCCGACGGCGTCAACAACCCGGGCGTGCTCGATACCAAGGCCGCGCTCGACGGTGCGCGCCAGATCCTGATGGAGCGTTTTGCCGAAGATGCCGAACTGCTGCAGTCGCTGCGCGAATACGTGCAGGAGCACGGCGTGGTCGAATCCAAGGTCGTGGCCGGCAAGCAGGAGGAAGGCGAAAAGTTCGCCGACTACTTCGATTATGCGGAAACCCTGTCGACGGTGCCCTCGCACCGCGCGCTGGCGCTGCTGCGCGGCCGCCGCGAAGGGATCCTGGACGTGACACTGCGCCTCGACACCGAAGAGGAAAAGCCGAAGTGGGACGCGCCGCTCAACCCTTGCGAAAACCGCATCGCCGCGCGCTTCGGCATCAAGGGCGCCGGCCGTCCGGCCGACAAGTGGCTGCTCGACACCGCGCGCTGGACCTGGCGCGTGAAAAGCTTCATGTACATCGAGACCGAACTGATGGGCTTGCTGCGCGAAAAAGCGGAAAGCGATGCGATCCAGGTCTTTGCGCGCAACCTGAAAGCGCTGCTGCTGGCGGCGCCGGCCGGCCCGCGCGCCACCATGGGCCTGGACCCGGGCCTGCGCACCGGCGTCAAGGTGGCCGTGGTCGACGCGACCGGTAAAGTGGTCGACACCGCCACCATCTACCCGCACGCGCCGCGCAACGACTGGGACGGGTCGCTGCACACGCTGGCCAGGCTGGCGGCCAAGCACAATGTTTCGCTGATCTCGATCGGCAACGGCACCGCGTCGCGCGAGACCGATAAACTGGCGCAGGACCTGATCAAACAGCAGCCGGACCTGAAACTGACCAAGATCGTGGTGTCGGAAGCCGGCGCCTCGGTGTACTCGGCCTCGGAATTCGCCTCGCGCGAACTGCCGGACCTGGACGTGTCGATCCGCGGCGCGGTGTCGATCGCTCGCCGTTTGCAGGATCCGCTGGCCGAACTGGTGAAAATCGACCCGAAATCGATCGGCGTCGGCCAGTACCAGCACGACGTGTCGCAGACCCAGCTCGCGCGCCAGCTCGACGCCGTGGTCGAGGATTGCGTGAACGCGGTCGGCGTGGACGTCAACACCGCCTCGGCGCCGCTGCTGGCGCGGGTGTCGGGCCTGTCCGCCAGCGTGGCGCAGAGCATCGTCACCTACCGCGATGCGAAGGGCGCGTTTTCCTCGCGCGCGGCCCTGAAGAGCGTGCCGCGCCTGGGCGATAAAACCTTCGAGCAGGCGGCGGGTTTCCTGCGCGTGATGGGCGGCGAGAATCCGCTGGACGCCTCGGCGGTGCACCCGGAATCGTATCCGGTGGTGCAGAAGATCCTGGGCGACATCGGGCGCGACATCAAGCACGTGATCGGCGACAGTTCCCTGGTCAAGACGCTCAACCCGGCCAAGTACGCGGACGAGAAATTCGGCGTGCCGACCGTTTCCGACATCCTGAAGGAACTGGAAAAGCCGGGCCGCGACCCGCGTCCGGAGTTCACGACCGCGACCTTCAAGGAAGGCGTGGAAGAGATTGCGGACCTGCGTCCTGACATGATCCTGGAAGGCGTGGTGACCAACGTGGCCGCCTTCGGGGCATTCGTGGACATCGGCGTCCACCAGGACGGCCTGGTACACATCTCGGCGCTGTCGAACACCTTCGTCAAGGATCCGCACACGGTGGTCAAGGCCGGCCAGGTGGTGAAAGTGAAGGTGCTGGAAGTGGACGTCAAGCGCAAGCGCATCGCCTTGACCATGCGGCTGTCGGACAGCGCGCCGCAGGCGGGATCGCAGCCGCAGCAGCGCGGCGATCGCGACGACCGCAAGCGTCTGGGACAGCATCAGCAGCGCCAGGAGCGTGCGGCACCGGTAGCCGCCGGTGGCGCGATGGCGGCCGCATTTGCCAAGCTGAAGAAATAATCTTCCTGTTTGGATAACGCCCGAATTGACGGGCGAATGGCCGATACCGTACAACTTGCTTCCCCGGCTGCGCGGGGACGACCCGGCGGTAAACCCGCCGGATCATTTTCTTATAAAATGCCGGCATCCACGATTACTTACCTGAGGCGACAAACATGAGCGACGTACAAACCTGGATCAAAGAAACCGTGACCAACACGCCCGTCGTGCTGTTCATGAAGGGCACCGCCCAATTCCCGCAGTGCGGCTTTTCCGGCCGTGCCATCCAGATCCTGAAAGCATGCGGCGTGGATAACATCGCCACCGTCAACGTGCTGGAAGATCCGGAAGTCCGCCAGGGCATCAAGGATTACTCGAACTGGCCGACCGTGCCGCAGCTGTACGTGAACGGCGAATTCGTCGGCGGTTCGGACATCATGACCGAAATGTACGAGTCGGGCGAACTGGCGGCGTTGCTGAAAAAGAATGGCTGAAAAAAATGGCTGATCCCTGCCCGCGCCGGATTGTCGTCGCCATCACCGGCGCGACCGGCGCGGTCTACGGCGTCCGGCTGCTGCAGCGGCTGGGCGCCTGTCCCGGCGTCGAGACCCATCTGGTCGTTTCCGACGCCGCTTCCCTCACCCTGCACCAGGAAGTCGGCTTGCAGAAGCGCGACGTGGAAGCGCTCGCCCACGTGGTGCACCGTAACCGGGAAATCGGCGCATCGATCGCCAGCGGCTCGTTCCAGACCGATGGCATGGTGATCGCGCCCTGCTCGATGAAGACCCTGGCCGCCGTCGCGCACGGGCTGTCGGACAACCTGATCGCGCGCGCCGCCGACGTCATCCTGAAGGAACGCCGGCGCCTGGTGCTGATGGTGCGCGAGACGCCGTTCAACCTGGCGCACCTGCGCAACATGACCGCGGTCACGGAGATGGGCGGCATCGTGTTTCCGCCCTTGCCCAGCTTTTACAACCTTCCAACCAGCATCGACGAGATGGTCGACCACACGGTTGCGCGCGTGATGGACCTGCTCGGCGTCGACAACAGCCTGGCGCCGCGCTGGGGCGGCATGCGCGACGCGAACGGCGCCGAGGGCTAAGGGCCCCTAGCGCTCGCCGTAGCGCTCCCGCTCGGCCTGCCTTGCCTCTCTGGCGTCTTCGATCTTCCTACGTTGCTCGTTACGCTTGCGCATGATTTCTGCGTGCTGCTGGGCCGTCATCGGCGGCACAGTCATCAGGTCCTTCAACTGTGCGGTATTGCTGTAGTTATTAATCATGAGGCCGCTGCATTCCTTGTTGACTGATAACACTGGCGGAGCCAGATAGCGATACCGATTATGCGCGAGACTCGGCAGTTTGTGCCGTTCGCTTGAAGAAAAATTGCAAATGGGAAGGAAATACACAAAGGCCCGGTCGGAAATCCGCCGGGCCCGGGGCCGCGCGCTTGACGCCCGCAGGGAGCGTCGCAGGGGGCATTACTTCTGCTGGTGATGCATGCGCACCAGCATGCGGATGAACTCGCGTGCCAGTTGCTTGTGGTGCTCGTCCAGACGCTGCAGGTCGGCGATCAGCTTGACGTCGGCCGATTCGAAGCGGGCGGCGCCGTCGCTGCTCTCGCCGCTGGTGGCGGCGTTTTCGGAACCGCCGAAACGCAGCCAGTCGGCCGGTACGCCCAGCCATTGGGCGATCATGCGCAGTTTTTCCTGGGTCGGGATCGCTTCCCCGACCAGCCACTTGCGGGCGGCGTGGACCGTGATCGGACGGCCTTCGAAGCGAATGTTAAATTCCCTGGCCAAACGGGTCGGGCTGTCCGGCGAATAATGGGCGTTTTTCAGGGCTTGCTGCAGACGCTCGCTGAAGCTCTCCCGTTCGTTGGTCGAATTCATGGGTGGCATTAATGGTTCATGCAGGGCCGTCAATTGGTCGCTCCTTTAATCAGACCGTCTGTGACGACAGGACAGGCTGGACGTAACAAAAACGTGAGTATTGACCGATTCTCACATGCTGTCCAGCAATTCCCCACCTTTTCGGTCGTAGTTTTCACAAGTGTGAAAAATATCCTACAGGAAAAAGAAATCGTTTGCTCGAATGATTTTTCGCTGTGCAAAGCCCCAGGCAATTGCCGAGCTGTCCTGTTTTGCATGTTTGGTAAGTCAGCGACCCGGCGGCGGCCTCATGCAGCCGAAGTAAGCGGTGACTTCAGCTGCGCTGGAAGCGCATCACGCCGTCGTCGCCGGTTACACGGCGCAGTTGACCGTCATACCACAGCGCGTGCAGGTGGGCCAGCGCTTCGCCCAGCGCAAAGCTGAGCTGGTGGGCGTCCAGCGGTCGCCGGAACATGAGCGGCACAATGTCAACTGCCGACTGCGGCGTGGCGCAGGCGGCGCGCACCTCGTCCAGGCGCGCTGCATGGTGGTCGCGCAGCTGGGCGATGCGGGTGTGCAGGCCGCGGAAGGGCTTGCCGTGCGACGGCAGCACCAGCACGTCGTCCGGCAGCGCGGCGAATTTGCCGAGCGAGTCCAGGTACAGTTGCAGCGGGTTGCCCTCGGGCTCGACCGCAAACACCGAGACGTTGGTCGAGATGCGCGGCAGCACCATGTCGCCCGACACCAGCACGTTCAGCGCTTCGCTGTACAGCGACACGTGCTCGGGCGAGTGGCCGAAGCCGGTGATCACGCGCCACGCCGTGGCGCCGATGCGCACCTGCTGGCCGTCCTGCAGCCGGGTGTAAGCCGCCGGCACCGACGGCACCAGCGACGGATAATAATTCTTGCGGCTCGCCATCTGCTCGAGCATGCCGGCGTCAAGCAGGCCATGCTTCTGGAAGTGCGGGATCGCCGATGGCCCGTCGACGCCCGGCAGCGCCGCCGCCATCATGCGCGCGAAGGCGAACTCGGCCGCACTGGTCCAGAACGGCGCCTCGAACCGCGTGCACAGCCAGCCGGACAGGCCGACGTGGTCGGGATGGCAGTGGGTGGCGAACACGCGCAGCAGCGGCCTGCCCGCCAGCGCTTCGCCGATGAGTTGCTCCCATGCGCCGCGGGTGGCATCGGTGGCGGCGCCGCAATCGATCAGCGACCAGCCGCGCCGTCCATCGATCTCATCTTCCAGCAGCCACAGGTTGATGTGGTCGAGCGCGAACGGCAGCGGCATGCGCAGCCATTTCAGGCCTGGGGCGACGTCGATGACGGTACCGAGCGGGGGAATGGTGTCGGCGAAGGGATAGGCCAGCTGGGATTCGAGAGCGTTCATGCAAGGTCTTTCGTGATATGACGGACGCGGCGCGCTACAATCAACGCCATGACGTTACGTTGACGTAAACGGAAAGTGAAACGCGGAAAGCGGTGCAGGACGCCGATTTTACGCGATTCCCGACCCCGCCACACTTTGCCCGCAGGACACCATGGCCACGACTTATACCATCGCCGAACTGGCACGCGAATTCGACATCACCGCCCGCGCCATCCGCTTTTATGAAGACCAGGGCTTGCTCAGCCCCAAACGCGAAGGCCAGGGCGGCCGCAACCGCGTCTACACGCCGCGCGACCGCACGCGCCTGAAACTGACGCTGCGTGGCAAGCGGCTGGGCCTGACGCTGTCGGAGATCAAGAGCATCATCGACATGTACGAATCGCCGCGCGACACCGCGGCCCAGATCAATCGCTTCCTCGGCGTACTGGCCCACCAGCGCCAGACGCTCGAGCAGCAGCGCGCGGACATCGAGATGTCGCTGGCCGAGATCGCCGTGCACGAAGAAGAGTGCAGGCGCTTGCTGGAAGAAACCGGCATGCAGGATGCGCCGGAGAGAACCGCTGCTTGAGCCTGGGATGCATGAACGCCAGCCGCGTGTCATCCTTGGTCACTGGCCACGTTGGTATGCACGTCGTCCCCGCGAAGGCGGGGACCCAAGTTTTGCGGATAGTTCGCAATAGACGCCGGGTGGGCGCAACGAACTTGGGCTCCCGCCTTCGCGGGAGCGACGTATCAAGTGCGCAGGCTAAAACGTTCGCTACTTGACGTTTACGTTAACGTCACTCCGCGCTATCATGCAATGTATAAGACATCTACGGAGACGAGGACGACATGCTGCACCTTCCAGGCCTGACCTTTGACCACGGCGAAGACATCGCCGCCCTGCGCGAAGCGGTACAGCAGTTCGCCGCCAGCGAAATCGCGCCGCGCGCCGCGGAGATCGACCGCACCGACCAGTTCCCGATGGACCTGTGGAAAAAGATGGGCGAGCTCGGCCTGCTGGGCATCACCGTCGGCGAGGAATACGGCGGCGCCAACATGGGCTACCTGGCCCACATCGTCGCCATGGAAGAGATCTCGCGTGCCTCGGCCTCGGTCGGCCTGTCCTACGGCGCCCATTCGAACCTGTGCGTCAACCAGATCAAGCGCAACGGCAGCGCCGAACAGAAGCAGAAATACCTGCCCAAGCTGATCTCGGGCGAGCACGTCGGCGCGCTCGCCATGTCCGAGCCGAACGCCGGCTCCGACGTGGTCAGCATGAAGCTGCGCGCCGAACTCAAGGGCGACCGCTACGTCCTGAACGGCACCAAGATGTGGATCACGAACGGTCCGGACGCCGACGCCCTGGTGGTGTATGCCAAGACCGACCTCGACGCAGGCCCGCGCGGCATGACCGCTTTCCTCATCGAAAAAGGTTACAAGGGCTTTTCGATCGCGCAAAAGCTCGACAAGCTGGGCATGCGCGGCTCGCACACCGGCGAGCTGGTGTTCCAGGATTGCGAAGTGCCGGTCGAGAACGTGCTGGGCGGCGTCGGCAAGGGCGTCAACGTGCTGATGTCGGGCCTGGACTTCGAGCGCACCGTGCTGTCCGGCGGCCCGCTGGGCATCATGTCGGCCTGCATGGATGCCGTGATCCCGTACATCCACGAGCGCAAGCAGTTCGGCCAGGCGATCGGCGAGTTCCAGCTGATGCAGGGCAAAATCGCCGACATGTATTCGACCATGATGGCCTGCCGCGCCTACGTCTATGCCGTCGGCCAGGCCTGCGACCGCGCCGACAACCCGTCCGCCGTGCGCGCCCTGCGCAAGGACGCCGCCGGCGCCATCCTGTACAGCGCCGAAAAAGCCACCTGGATGGCCGGCGAGGCGATCCAGACGCTGGGCGGCAACGGCTACATCAACGAATACCCGGTCGGCCGCCTGTGGCGCGACGCCAAGCTCTATGAAATCGGCGCGGGCACCAGTGAAATCCGGCGCATGCTGATCGGGCGCGAGCTGTTCGGCGAGACCATGTAAAGGTTCAAGCAGGAGAAGTGGAGTGGAGACGCGGGCTGCGTTTCATAGAGCCAAAAAGGCCATCGTAGCCCGACACCGATGAACGTCGTTCCCGCGAAGGCGGGAACCCAATTTTGCTTGAATAGCCGCAGAACTTGGGTTCCCGCCTTCGCGGGAACGACGGGCTGGTGTTTCTCTTCTCACACTGCTGTCGTTCGACTTCACCAAAACATCCGGCGATGCCATCGCCATCCCATCCTGTCTGGAGACACACAATGAACAACGATCCTATCGTCATCGTCGGCGCAGCCCGCACCCCGATGGGCGCCTTCCAGGGCGATTTTTCCTCGAAATCCGCGAGCGACCTGGGCGCGGTGGCGATCAAGGCCGCGGTCGAACGCGCCGGCGTCGCCGTGGACAAGGTCGAACACGTCTACTTCGGCAACTGCCTGATGGCCGGCCAGGGCCAGGCCCCGGCGCGCCAGGCGCTGATCAAGGCCGGCCTGCCGCTGTCGACCGGCGCCGTGACCCTGTCCAAGATGTGCGGCTCGGCGATGCAGGCCGCGATCTTCGCCCACGACGCCCTGAAGGCCGGCAGCGCCGACGTGGTCGTGGCCGGCGGCATGGAATCGATGACCAACGCGCCCTACCTGATCCCGAAGGCGCGCGGCGGCTACCGCATCGGCCACGCGCCGATGTTCGACCACATGATGCTGGACGGCCTGGAAGACGCCTACTCGCGCAACGAAAAGACCGGCGAGGGCCGCTCGATGGGCACCTTCGCCGAGGAATGCGTGGCAACGTACCAGTTCACGCGCGAAGACCAGGACGCGTTCGCGATCGAATCGGTCAAGCGTGCCCAGAACGCCAACAACGACGGCACCTTCGACTGGGAAATCGCACCGGTCGGCGTGGCCAACCGCCTGGGCGAGCAAATCATCGAGAAGGATGAAGGCCCGCTGAAGGCCAAGACCGACAAGATCCCCTCCCTGAAACCGGCCTTCAAGAAGGACGGTACCGTGACCGCCGCCTCCTCGTCCTCGATCAACGACGGCGCCGCAGCACTGGTGATGATGCGCGAATCGACCGCCAGAGAGATGGGCTTGCAGCCGATCGCGCGTGTGATCGGCCACGCCACCCATGCCCAGGAACCGAACCTGTTCACCACCGCCCCGATCGGCGCGATGAAGAAGCTGTTCGCCAAGACCGGCTGGAGCGCGCGCGAGGTCGACCTGTTCGAGATCAACGAAGCCTTCGCCGCGGTGCCGATGGCCGCCATGCGCGATCTCGACATCCCGCACAGCAAGGTCAACATCCACGGCGGGGCCTGCGCCCTCGGCCACCCGATCGGCGCCTCGGGCGCGCGCATCGTCGTCACCCTGCTGGGCGCGCTGAAGAAGACCGGCGGCAAGCGCGGCGTGGCCTCGCTGTGCATCGGCGGCGGCGAAGCCACCGCGATGGCGATCGAGATGGTGTAAAGGGCACAGGCAGGCACACCGTAGGGTGGGGCACCCGTGCCCACGCGGAAGGCAGCATAATGCGAGCATTCGCGTGGGCTCGGAGAGCCCACCCTACGCATTCTGTCACTATCAAGGAGTTCATCATGTCCACTGTCCTCATCCTTGGCGCCTCGCGCGGCATCGGCCACGAACTGGTCCGTCAATACCGCGCCGACGGCTGGCGCGTGATTGCCACCGCCCGCAAGCAGGCCGACTGCGACGAGCTCGCGCAACTGGGCGCCCAGGCGCTGCGCCTGGACGTGACCAACGCCGAATCGATCGCCGGCCTCGGCTGGCAGTTGGACGACGAAAAGATCGATGCCGCCTGGCTGGTGGCCGGCGTCTACGGGCCCAAACACGACGGCTTCCCGACCGAGCAGGAATTCGACCAGGTCATGCACACCAACGTGCTGGCCGCGATGCGCCTGCTGCCGATCGTCGCGCCGCTGCTCGCCGGCACGCGCGGCAAGCTGGCGGTGATTTCCTCGCGCATGGGCTCGATCGGCGAGCGCAGCAGCCCGGACGGCTCGCTGTACCGCGCCAGCAAGGCGGCGCTGAACTCGGTGCTGGCCGATGCCGCCCTCACCTATGGGCCGCAAGGCGTCACCTGCGTCAGTTTCCATCCGGGCTGGGTCCAGACCGACATGGGCGGCGCCGGCGCCACGCTGACGGTGGAGCAGAGCGTCCAATCGCTGCGCGCCACCCTGGCCGGTGTCGGCCACGGCCAGAACGGCTCTTTCCTGAACTACGACGGCGGCCCGATCCCCTGGTAACGCGCAGGCAACCAGCCGCGGCGCCGCGATAACAATACAGACGAGACAACATGATTCTGAGCGAAGAACACCAGATGATCCGCGACGCCCTGCGCAGCTTCGCGCAGGAGCGCCTGGCGCCCAACGCCGCCCGCTGGGACCGCGAGCACCACTTCCCGCAGGAAGAGCTGAAGGAACTGGCGGGGCTGGGCGCCTTCGGCGTCGCGGTGCCCGAGCAGTACGGCGGCGCCGGCCTGGATTACGTGGCCCTGGCGCTGGTGCTGGAAGAAATCGCGGCCGGCGACGGCGGCACCTCGACCGTCATCTCGGTGAATAACTGCCCGGTGTGCTCGATCGCGATGACGTACGCCAACGACGCGCAGAAGGAACGCTGGCTGCGTCCGCTGGCCCAGGGCGAGTTGCTGGGCGCCTTCGCCCTGACCGAGCCGCACACCGGCAGCGACGCCGCCGCGCTGCGCACCACCGCCGTGCGCGACGGCGACGCGTACGTCATCAACGGCACCAAGCAGTTCATCACCAGCGGCAAGAACGGCGACGTGGCGATCGTCATGGCCGTCACCGACAAGGCCGCCGGCAAGAAGGGCATCAGCGCCTTCTGGGTGCCGACCGACACGCCCGGCTACATCGTGGCCGGCATCGAGCACAAGATGGGCCAGCACTCGTCGGACACCGCCCAGATCGTGTTCGACAACTGCCGCATCCCGCTTGACAACCTGATCGGCGAAGAGGGGCAAGGCTACAAGATCGCCCTGTCCGGCCTGGAAGGCGGCCGCATCGGCATCGCCTCGCAATCGGTCGGCATGGCGCGCGCCGCCTACGAGGCCGCCCTCGCCTACGCGAAGGAACGCACCAGCTTCGGCAGCCCGATCTTCGATCACCAGGCGGTGCAGTTCCGCCTGGCCGAGATGGCGATGGGGATCGAAGCCGCACGCCAGCTGATCCTGCACGCGGCGTCGATGAAGGATGCGGGCCTGCCCTGCCTGAAGGAAGCCGCGATGGCCAAGCTGTTCGCTTCCGAAATGGCCGAGAAAGTCGTCTCCAGCGCCATGCAGGTGTTCGGCGGCTACGGCTACGTGGCCGACTTCCCGATCGAGCGCATCTACCGCGACGTGCGCGTGTGCCAGATCTACGAGGGGACCAGCGACATCCAGAAGATTCTGATTGCAAGGGCGCTATGAACAATTCATGATCACATCATGAATGCACCGCGTGAACAGCTTCCGAGCTTGACCATCCGCCCGGCCCTCGACGCCGACCTGCCGCCCTTCTTCGCCTACCTGGACGACCACCTGCGCGATAACGGCGCCGACGGCACGCCGCTGTTCCAGCCGCTGTCGCGCGAGCAATCGCGCATGCCGCCCGGCCTGCGCCTGGCCTTCATCAAGGGGATGCCGATCCCGGTCGGCCAGCCGGGCTGGCGCCGCCTGTGGCTGGCCATCGGGCCGACCGGCAACATCGCCGGCCACATCGACCTGCGCGCCCGGCCGGAGCCGGCCGCGGCCCACCGCGCGATGCTGGGCATGGGCGTGCAGCGGCTGTACCGGCGCCGCGGCCTGGGTGCGCAGCTGGTCGATACGGCGCTCGCGTGGGCGCGTACGCAGAAAGGGATGGACTGGATCGACCTGGAAGTCCTGGCCGACAACCAGCCGGCCGTCGGTTTGTACCTGCGCCTGGACTTCCGGATGATCGCGCGGATCGAGGATATGGTGAGAGTGGACGGGGTCGCTTACGACCTGTGCTACATGACGCGCGCCGTGCGCGCCTGAACCCCGTTTTTCCCCTCCCGGAAGCTTTTAGAATCCTTCCAGCACAATCTTGCCCTGCGCCCGGTTCGACTCCAGCAGCGCATGCGCACGCTTCAGGTTGTCCGCGTTGATGGTGCCGAAGCGCTCGTTGACCGTGGTGCGGATCGTTCCCGCATCGACCAGCTCGGCCACGCGGTTCAGGATGCGGTGCTGCTCGATCATGTCGGCGGTGTTGAACAGCGCGCGCGTAAACATCAGCTCCCAGTGCAGCGACACCGCCTTGCGCTTGAATTTGCGCACGTCGATCGGCGCCGGGTCGTCGATCAGGCCAAATTTACCTTGCGGCGCGATCGCCTCGACGATCTGGTCGAAGTGGTGCTCGGTGTGGGTCAGGCTGATCACGTAGTCAGGCGCCGGCAGACCGGCCTTGGCGATTTCCTCGGACAGCGGCTGGCTGTGGTCGATCACGTGATGGGCGCCGTGCTGCAGCACCCAGTCGCGGGTTTCAAGACGCGAGGCGGTGCCGACGATGGTGACTTCGGTGAGCTGGCGCGCCAGTTGCACCAGGATCGAGCCGACGCCGCCGGCGGCGCCGATCACCAGCAGGGTCTTGCCTTTCCCCGCTTCGCCCTGCGGTACCTGCAGGCGGTCGAACAGCATTTCCCACGCCGTCAGGCTGGTCAGCGGCAATGCAGCGGCCGGGCCGAAGTCGAGCGTCTGCGGCATGCGGCCGACGATGCGCTCGTCGACCAGCTGCAGCTCGCTGTTGCTGCCGGCGCGCGCGATCGAGCCGGCGTACCAGACGCGGTCGCCCGGCTGGAACAGGGTCACGTCCGGGCCGACGGCCTTGACGATGCCGGTCGCATCCCAGCCCAGCACTTTCCACTCGCCGTTCTCGGGCTTGGCGCTCTTCCTCACCTTGGTGTCGACCGGGTTGACCGACACCGCGCGCACCTCGACCAGCAGGTCGTGGCCTTGCGCGACCGGGTCCGGCAGGGTGATGTCGACCAGCGCCTGGGCATCGTCGATGGGAAGGTTGGTCTGGTAGCCGACGGCTTTCATGGGTGACTCCTTGTTCGGTGGGTTGTCGATGACTGTCATTCTGACCATGCCCGGCTTTTTGATAAACTGGGTAATCCCGAATTCACTTTCAATCATCCCTTGAAAATACGCAGCGTGCAGGACCTGGCAATCTTCGTGGCGACGGCCGATCACGGCAGCCTCTCGGCGGCGGCGCGCCAGCTCGACCTGTCGCCGGCCGTGGCCAGCGCCGGGCTGAAACGCCTGGAGGCCGACCTCGGCACGGCCCTGTTCGTGCGCACCACGCGCAGTATGCGCCTGACGCTGGCCGGCGAGCGCCTGCTTGGGCGCAGCAAGGCGCTGCTGGACGGCTTGCGCGAGGCCGAGGACGAGCTGCGCGCCGGCCAGGACGGCATCGAGGGCCAGCTGCACATCTCGATGCCGTCCGACCTCGGGCGCCACGTGGTGCTGCCCTGGCTGAACGAGTTCCAGGCGCGCCACCCGGGCGTGCGCCTGCGCCTGCAGCTGACCGACCGCGTGGCCGACATCTACCGCGAACCGGTCGACATCGGCCTGCGCCTGGGCACGCCGCCGGATTCCGGCATGGTGGCGCTGCCGCTGCTGGCCGACAACCGCCGCGTGCTGTGCGCCGCCCCGGCCTACCTGGCGCGCCACGGCGTACCGGCGTCGCCGCACGATCTGGCAGCCGGCAACCCGGCCGGCCACAACTGCCTGTGCTTCATGCTGGACGAGGCGGTCAACGACCGCTGGCGCTTCCGCAAGGGCGGCGAAGAGATCGACATCACGGTGCAGGGCGACCGCGTGGCCGACGACTCCGAGATCGTGCGGCGCTGGGCGCTGGCGGGACTGGGCATCTGCTACCGCTCGCGCATCGACGTGCAGGCCGACCTGGCCGGCGGCCGGCTGCGCGTGGTGTGTCCGGACTGGGAGGGCGACAACGTGCCGCTGTACATGGTGCTGGCCAACCGCAAGCAGGTGTCGCCGGCGGTGCGGGTGCTGCGCGAATTTCTGGTGGCCCGCTGCGAAGCCCTGGCCGGCGCCTGACTATAATCAAACCCACGACCTACCGACAGGAGATTGCATGGACACCGGATCGACGAGCGCGCAGCAATGGGACCAGGAACTGCGCGCCATCCGCGCGCGCATGGCGCAGGCCGGCGCGCGGCCGGGCGTGGCGCCGCCCGAGGACTTGCGCGACATGAGCGGCCTCGAGGCCATGCAGGCGATGCTGGAAGGGCGCCTGCCGTCCGCGCCGATCGCCGAGACGCTCGACTTCCACCTGGTCGCGGTCGACAAGGGGCAGGTGACCTTCCAGGGCACGCCCCTGCCCGGCCACCTGAACCCGATGGGCACGGTGCACGGCGGCTGGTACGCGACCCTGCTGGACTCCGCCGTCGGCTGCGCGGTGCGCACCATGCTGGCGCCCGGCCAGGGCTACACCACGGCCGAACTGAGCGTGAACCTGGTGCGCGGCGCGCGCCTCGACGGCGGGCCGCTGCGCGCCATCGGCAAGATCCTGCATTGCGGGCGCCAGCTGGCGACCGCCGAGGGCCGCATCGTCGATGCGCAGGGCAGGCTGTATGCGCATGCGAGCACCACCTGCCTGGTGTTTACTCCGGACTAAGCGCTCAGCTGACTGCGGGCTCCAGCAGCGTCAGCGTCTGCGCGCCGGTATCGAGCGTGGCGCGCACGCCCACCGGCATGGTGAACTGGTTGCGGATATGCCCGAACGAGTAGCCGGTCACCGCCGGTACCCGCAGCGGCTGCAGGTGCACGTCCAGGGTGTCGTCCAGCGTGAGCGACGGACCGTCGCCCTGCGGCCCGCAATTCTCGCAGATGCCGATCATGACGGCGGCCGCCCGGTGCAAGCCGAGCGACAGGTCGAGCTGGGTCAGCCAGCGGTCGATCCGGTACGGCTCTTCGTTGACCTCTTCGATGAACAGGATGCTGTCGCGGTAGTCGGCCGCGTACGGCGTGCCGGCCAGCGCGCTCACCAGCGACAGGTTGCCGCCCATGAGCGGGCCGCTGGCGACGCCGCCGTGCACGGTGCGCGTGGCGTACTGCGGCTCCTGCAAGGCGCGCTGCGCGTTTTCCTGCGCCATCGGAATCGTGTAGCGGGGGCGCGGGTCCATCAGCACCGCCAGCATGTGCTCGTCCGAATAGGCCGACGGCGTGCTCGAGGCCACCGGGCCGTGGAAGGTCACCAGGCCGGCATGGCGGTGGATGGCGAGATGCAGCGCGGTGATGTCGGAATAGCCGAGCAGGATCTTCGGGTGCCGGCGGATCAGGCCGTAATCCAGGTGTTGTAACAGCGAGATGCAGCCGGAGCCGCCGCGGATCGCCCAGATGGCTTTGACTTCCGGATCGCGGAACATGCCGTGCAGGTCGGCGATGCGGGCGGCGACGGTGCCGCCGTAGTTGCCCCACACTTCGCGCAGCCAGGCGCCCTGCTTCACACGGAAACCGAGCGCCTCGATGTGCTTGACGGCTTTGTCGATGGCGGCGTCGCTGGTGTAGCCGCCGGGGGCGACCAGGCCGACCAGGTCGCCCTTGCGCAGGCGCGGAGGTTTGATCAGGGGTGTCATCGGATGGGAGGGAACGGCGGCCGCGGCCGGCAGCGCCAGCGATGCGGCGAGCAGGGTATTGAAGCGGCGCCTGCTGATGGAATTGAAACCCGACATGCGTGTACAGCCTTAGCGTCGCCCCTGCGCAGGCAGGAGCCCAAGTTGCGCGCGTTTCAACAGCGCACGCAGAACTTGGGCCCCTGCCTGCGCAGGGGCGACGTGGCGGTATGGCGCCGTCAACGCAATCTTCAAACGATCAGAAGAACTTGTACCGCACATTGAAGCTCAAGGAACGCCCACGCGGATCGGCCACGCGCGGATCCCAGCCTGCGCCCACGACTTCGTCCACGTTGTGCGCGGTGAACGGCGGGTCGCGGTCGAACAGGTTCTGGATGCCGACGGTGATCGTGGTGTTCTTGATGCCTTTATAGGTGCCCGACAGGCCGAAGGTGGTGTAGCTCGGCACCGTCGGGTCGAAGCCGACCGGCGGGGTCGACTTGCCGGCGTCCGGCAGCTGGTCCTTGTAGCCGTTGCGGTACAGGTTGCTCAGCATGACGCTCCAGTCACCCTTGCTCACGCTGAACGTGGCGCTGTGCTTCCAGCGCAGGTAGAGATCGCGGGTGTAGAAGTTGCCGACATATTCCTTGTAGGCCTGGCCCGCGAACTCGGCGAACTGGTAGCTCTGGGTCCAGGTGCCGTCCAGGGTCGCATCCCAGCGCATGCCCAAGGGCAGTTCGCCGCGGCCGCGCAGGCCGAGGTCGGCGCCGCGGGTCTTCAGGCCGGCCGCGTTGATCCAGCCGGCGTCGACGTAGTCGATGGTGCCGTCGGCGTTGCGGTGGATGTACTCGCCCAGCGCCGCGGCGTTGGCCAGCACCACTTGCGGGGTGCGGTTCAGGATGCGGTCCTTGACGTTCAGCGCCCAGTAATCGAGCGAGACCGAGAAGTTCTTGCTCGGCTCGACGATCACGCCCAGCGTGCCCTGCTTCGAGGTTTCCGGACGCAGGTCCGGGTTGCCGCCGCTGAAGTAATTCAGGCGCTCGATCGCGCAGTAGCGCGGGTCGCCCGGGTGGGCGCCGCAACCGACCGGATCGGAAATGCCGTTCGGCAGTTCCTGGTCCAGGCGGCCGGAATACAGCTGCACGAAGCTCGGCGCCAGGAAGCCCTTGTTGGCCGAACCGCGGAACATCAGCCAGCTGGTCGGCTTGTAGCTGAAGGCGATCTTCGGATTGGTGGTGGCGCCGATCACGCTGTAGTCGTCGCGGCGGATCGCCAGCTGGACTTCCAGGCTCTTCAGGACCGGGATCACCAGCTCGGCATAGAAGGCCTTGATGTCGCGCGAGACGCGGGCCTGGTTGGCATTGCCCGGCGCCAGCAGGATCTGGGTGGCATCGGTGTCCTGGGCGAAGGCATAGCTTTCGCGGCGCAGGTCGAAGCCGACCGCGCCCGACACGGCGCCGGCCGGCAGGTTGTAGAGTTCGCCAGAGATCGAGCCGTCGAACTGGGTCTGGGTGGTCTTGCCGTGCTGCAGGCGGCCGTAGAACTTGGTCGCTTCGATCGCGTCCATCGCGGCCTGGGTCTGGCCGGCTTCCGGACCGACGAACGGATTCACGATGCCGCTGCCCAGCACCGAGTACAGGGCCTTGGTGTTGGCGTAGCCGTCGATCAGGTCGGTGGTGGCGCGGCTGGCCGAGTGCGACAGGCCGACCTTGTAATCCCACTTGGAGGCGATGGTGCCGTCGGCGGCCAGCAGCAGGCGCACGGTGTCGTTGTTGTTCTGCTGGGTACGGTTACCGACCGGCCAGGCGCGCCACTTGTACAGGATCGGCTTGGTCTTGTCGAAGGTCGGGATGTAGGCCGACAGGTCCTGGTAGTACGGACCGCCCACCGGATAGGCGTTGCCGGCCGCCAGCGTGGTCGATATCTGGGCCGGGGTCAGGATCGAGGTGCTGCGGTTGTGCGCCAGCAGGCCTTCCGCATAGATGCGGTGGTCGGCATTGATCTGGTACGTGGCGCGGCCGATGGCGTTGGTGCGCTCGGCCGGCAGCTGCATCACGTAGTCGCCGCCGTAGTCGTAGGCGCAGGAATAGCGGGTGCGCAGCGGCGAGGTGACGTTGGCCCACAGGTTGCTGGCGTACTGCGACATGCCCTCGACGCTGTCGCACTTGCCTTGCAGGCTCAGCAGGCCGGCCTGCAGGTAGGTGGTGGCGTCGCCCGGCATCTTGAAGCCGGTGCCCAGCGCGGAGCCGGCGCCGGTCAGCTGGTTGGCGGCCGGGGTGCCGGTGGTGTCCGGCGACAGGCCGCGCAGCGGCTGGTAGCCGTTGGCGAAATCGCGCTGGCTGGAATCCAGGCGCTGGTTCTTGTCATGGGTCAGCGAGCCCATCACGTTCCAGCCGTCGCGGTCCAGGTTGCCGGTGCCGGCGCTCAGCGACAGGCGCCGGGTGGCGCCGCCGCCGTGTTCGGTGAAGTTGCCGCTGACGGTGGCGTCGAAGCCTTCGTAATTGGTCTTCAGGATGAAGTTGATCACGCCGCCGACCGCGTCGGTGCCGTAGATCGCCGAGGCGCCGTCCTTCAGCACTTCGATGCGCGCGATGGCCGCCAGCGGAATGCTGTTCAGGTCGACCGCCTTGCCCGACATGCCGTAGCCGGCGATGCGGCGGCCGTTCAGCAGCACCAGGGTGCCGGACGGGCCCAGGCCGCGCAGCGAAGCGAACGAACCGCCGCCGCTGACGCGGTCGGCGTCGGCGCCGAACACGTTGTTGCCCGAGGTCTGGTTGTCGGCGCCGGTGCCGTTGGCCGAGATCAGCGTCAGCAACTGCTCGGCATTGGTGATGCCGCGCTTGTCGAGGTCGTCGAGCGTGATGGTCTGGACCGGCAGCGCGCCTTCCAGGTTGATGCGGCGGATGCTGCTACCCGTGATTTCGACGCGCTGCATCGATGCCGGCGGCGATTGCACTTCCTGGGCGACGGCCGGGCTGACGGCGCCGATCAGGGCAATCATGTGTGCTAACTTCTTTAACTTCACGCGTCTCTCCTTGGGTACTTGCAGCGGAATGTTGACTGGAGCAGGGTTTTTAATAGTCAAGTAATGTCTTTGCATTACGATATTTATTGTTTTCAAAGGTAAGCGCAGTGCTTTACGCCATCCAATGAAAATACCGGCGCTGAGTATAACTACAAGGAATATTTAGTTAAGGAAAATCTAGCCAAAACTATCACTTCCCTCTGACAGCGCGTGCTCTTTCTGCAACATCCACATCCAGGTAACGCCATTGCGTGAGTTCGACCGGGTGGCGCTTGTAGTTTTTCAACCACGGTTGCCGGATATCCGCCGACAGTACCTGGGTCAAGGGCACCCACGGGTTATAGGCGTGGATCAGCTGGTTCATCTCGAAGTACAGCTTCTGGCGCGCCGGTCCGTCGCGCAGCACGCGTGCCTGTTCGTAGCGCACGTTGTAGTCCGGCAGGTCGAAGCGCGCATAGTTGGCGCGCCCGGCGTTCGGGCCATACAGCAGTTGATAGAAATTCTCGCCGTCGGGGAAATCGGCGACCCAGTTACTCTCGAACATTTGCACTTTGCCGAGGCGCGACGCCTTGATGATCTCGGTCTTCTTGTCGGACTTGAAGACGACGCGCAAACCGATCGCGTTCAGGCATTTGCGCCACAGTTCGTCGCGCAGGCGGCCGCCGACGGTCGCTTCGCTGCTCATCTGCAGGGTCAGATTGCTGCCGTCCGGCTGCCGCCTGAAACCGTCGGGGTCGCGCTTGCCGTAGCCGTAGCGGTCCAATAAGGCATTCGCCAGCGCCGGGTCGTAGGGCACCGGGCTGCGGTAGCGCGGGTCGTAGCCGAGCACGTTGGGCGGCAGCGGCGACTCGGCCCGGATCGCAAACCCCTTCTTCAGCAGGGCGATGTCCTCGGCGCTGTTGTAGCTCAGGGCGATCGCGCGGCGCAGCGCGATCTTGTCCTTGCCGTAGCCGCCGACCACCGGGTCCTGCATGTTCATCCACATGTAATAGGTCTGCAGCACCGGGAAGCGGTACAGCTCCATGCCGCGCGCCGCCAGGTCCGGCTTCAGCTTGCCGCCCTGGATGACCATCTCCGTCATCGATTCCGGCACCTGCTCCAGGTAATCGTATTCGCCGTTCAGGAAGCCCAGCATGCGGCCCTGGAATTCTTCCGCAATTTTTACCTCCACGCGGTCCACGCGCGGCAGCGTCTGCCCTTCCAAGGCGGCGGCGATCGCCTTGTCCTGGGCGCTGTCGCCGGGCGTGGCGTGGAACACCGCCGTCGAAGCGGGATTCCTCAGCAGGACGATGCGGTCGCTGTGCTTCCAGTCGCCCAGCATGAAGGGGCCGGTGCCGACCGGATGGTTGCCGGCCTGGCCGGCATACGCCTCGATCACTTCGCGCGCCACCACGCCGGTGGCCGGGGTCGCCATATAGAACAGGAAATTGTTGTCGGGCTCGGCGAGGCGGATGCGCAGCGTGTAGCGGTCCAGTGCCTGCAGGCCGGGAATCCTGGTGTCGACGTTGAACTTGTCCTTCAGCGCGGCATCGCCCAGCAGCTTGCCGTCGAACATGAAGGACCACGGCGATTTCAGCGCCGGGTCGTACAGGCGGGTCAGGCTGTAGACGTAGTCCTGGGCCGTCACTTCGCGCCGTTGCCCTTTGAAGGCCGGGTCGGGCGAGAAATAAATGCCGGGGCGGATGTGGAAGGTGTAGCTGCGGCCGCCATCTTCGATGGTGGGCAGGCCGGTCGCGGTATTGCCCTGCAGCTTGAGCGGACGCGCCAGGTAGTCGTAGCGCAGCAGCGGATCGAACAGGTTTTCCAGCAGCGACAGGGAGGCGAGGTCGGAGCCTACCGCCGGGTCGAGGCCGGCTTCGCTGGTGGACAGGAACATGTGCAGGACCTTGGGTTCCGCGGCGGGTGCCGGCGTCGGCATGAGCGGGAGGGCGAACAGCAGGGCGGCGGCGAGGGTGCGGAAGGTCGGCATGGCGGGAGGTCCTGGAAGCGTTGCGTATCATAGGCTGGCGCTTATTTGCGAGCAATATACTTTGGCGACTGCGGACGCTCGGCATGGGGTAAATGGCCCAATGGGCTATTTACCGCCTGTGCGGGGACGACGCATCCCTGCCACCTGTAACGATGAACGCATAACTTTTTCACATAGCCGCGCCGCATTCTTTCATCGCGGCAGCTTGCTGTGCGCCTATACTCTCCGCTGCACAATCGCCCGCATTCGACGAAACATGGCTTTAAATTACATCTGGATCGGCTTCTTCCTGGTTGGTTTTATTGCGGCGCTAGCCCAGTGGATCTTTCTGGGTGACACTGAAATTTTCAAGCGCATCATCGACGGTACCTTCGACTCGGCCAAGATGGGCGTCATGGACATCGCCCTGCCGCTGGCCGGCGTGATGACGCTGTGGCTGGGGATCATGAACGTCGGCGAAAAGGCCGGCGCCATCGGCTGGCTGGCCAAGATCATTTCTCCCTTCTTTTCGCGCATCTTCCCGGAAGTGCCGAAGGACCACCCGGCCACCGGCCATATGGTGATGAATTTCTCGGCCAACCTGCTCGGCCTGGACAACGCGGCCACGCCCTTCGGCTTGAAGGCGATGGAAAGCCTGCAGACTCTAAATCCGCAGAAAGATACCGCCAGCAACGCGCAAATCATGTTCCTGGTGCTGCACACCTCGGGCCTGACCCTGATCCCGCTCGCCATCATGGCCCAGCGCGCGATCCTCGGCGCCAAGGACCCGTCCGACATCTTCATTCCCTGCATGATCGCGACCTATGTCGCCACCGTCACCGGCATCATCGCGGTGTCGATCCGCCAGCGCATCAACCTGATCAACGGCGTGGTGCTGAGCTGGCTGGGCGGGATGACGGCGGCAATCGCGCTGCTGATCTGGTACTTCACGAATTTCCTCAGCAAGCCCGAAATCGAGACCGTGTCCAAGGTCGCCAGCAACCTGATTCTGTTCTCGATCATCGTGGTGTTCATCGTCGGCGCCATGCGCAAGGGCGTGAACGTGTACGAAGCCTTCATCGAGGGTGCCAAGGGCGGCATCCAGACTTCGCTGACCATCATTCCCTACCTGGTCGGCATGCTGGTGGCGATTTCCGTGATCCGCAATTCCGGCGTGCTCGGCTACATCGTGCAGGGCCTGGAATGGTTGATCCGCCTGGCCGGCATCGACACCGCCTTCACCCCGGCGCTGCCGACCGCACTGATGAAGCCGCTGTCCGGCAGCGGTTCCAAGGCGATGATGATCGATGCCATGAAGACCTACGGCGTGGACTCCTTCGTCGGGCGCCTGGCCTGCATCTTCCAGGGCTCGGCCGACACCACCTTCTACATCGTCGCGCTGTATTTCGGTTCGGTGGGCGTGCGCAAGACCCGTTACGCGATTTCGTGCGGGCTGATTGCGGATCTGGCCGGTATCATCGCGGCGATTTCCGTGGCTTATGTGTTCTTTGGCTAATCAATCAAAATACAAGACCAGCATGTTCCGACGTCCCCTGCTCGCCCTCGCCCTCCCCCTGCTGCTGGCCGCCCTGCCGGCCGCGGCCCAGTTGCCGGAACCGGTGGCGGCTGCCCTGCGCAGCACCACGATTCCCGAGGATGCGCTGAGCGTGCTGGTGCTGCGCGATAACCAGACGGTGCTGTCGCACCTGGCCGACCGCGCGATGCAGCCGGCCTCGACGATGAAGCTGGTGACCACGCTGATCGGCCTCGACATCCTGGGGCCGGTGTTCCGCGGACGTACCGAGCTGCGCAGCAACGGCACGCTGCAGGGCGACACGCTCAAGGGGGATGTGGTCCTGCGCGGCGGCGCCGATGCCGATTTCTCGACCGAGGCGCTGACGGCCATGCTGCGCAGCTTGCGCTACCAGGGCATCCGCACCATCCAGGGCCACCTGGTGCTCGACCGCCAGCTGTTCAATCCGGCCCGCGCCGACATCGGCGCGCCGCCCTTCGACGAATCGCCCGAGGCGTACTACAACGTCATCCCCGATGCCCTGCTGATCAACAAGAACATGCTGCAGCTCGACATGCGCGCGAGCGGCGGGCGCCTGAAGATCGAGGTGCAGCCCGAGCTCGACGGCGTCAGCGTGGGGTCCGACATGCGCTTGGTCGACGCCGATTGCGCGCGCTGGGAAGACGGCTGGAAGCTGCCGGACGCCCAGCCCCAGGCCGACGGCCGCATCAAGGTGACGCTGCACGGCACCTTCCCGAAGAATTGCGTGGCCAGCTATTCGATCAACGTAGTCGACCGCCAGGATTACCTGGACCGTTTGTTCCGCACCACCTGGAAAAACCTGGGCGGCACCATCACCGATACCACGGTCGAAGGCCTGACCCCGACGGACGCGAAACTGCTGGCCGAGCACGTATCGCGCGCGCTGCCGGAACTTGTGCGCGATACCAATAAACCCTCGGACAACCTGCTGGCACGCACGCTGTTCCTGAGCCTGGGCGCGCTCGAACCCGACCCGGTGCTGGGCAGCCATCCGCAACCGGGCAGCACGGCCACCACCTTCGCCCGCACCGACGCCGCGATCCGCAACTGGATGCGCGCGCGCGGCATCGACGACGCCGGCCTGGTGCTGGAAAACGGTTCCGGCCTGTCGCGCATCGAGCGCATCACCCCGGTCCAGATGGCGGGCGTGCTGCTGGCCGGGCAGCGCAGCAACTGGGCACCGGAATTCCAGGCCAGCATGCCGATCGTCGCCATCGACGGCACCATGCGCCGGCGCCTGCACGACAGCCCGGCCGCGGGGCGGGCACGCCTGAAGACCGGGACGCTGCGCAACGTGGTGGCGCTGGCCGGTTACGTGCCGGATGCGAATGGGCGGCAGTGCGTGGTGGTGGCCATGATCAACAGTGAGCTGGTCGGCAATGGGCGCGGGCGGATGGTGCTGGATACGCTGGTCGATTGGGTGGCGCGCATGGGTAACGGGCCGGTGGTGCAGCCGGTGCAGCCGTAGGGTGGGCACCCTGTGCCCACGCGGACGTTCGCGTAGTGCATGCTTTCGCGTGGGCTCGGAGAGCCCACCCTACGTATCTACGTATCGGCGCCGTTTCTGATTTGATCGCCCCGGTCGAGCCCTTCCTACCCGATACGCACGTTCAGCGGGCCTCGCCCGGCGCGCTGCCTGCCGCGGCCGTCGCGCCTGCACTGCTCGCCTGGCCATTGGCTGCAGCCGTCGGGACCGTCGGTGCGGGGGCGGTGGCCGGTGCTGCCGGCGCAGTGGATGCCGGAGCTGCCGGGGCTGCCGTGCTGGCCTGCGCAGTGCCGGCCTTGCCCGGCTCCAGCCACGGCGCGCCGGCCAGGCTCGGCTTGGCCTCGACGAGCGACACGTTGGCGCCGGTGCCTTCGCGGATCGCGCGCACCAGGTCCATCATGGTCGCTTCGGTAAATTTCTCGGGCGTGCCCCAGACCATGCCGCCGACGCGGCGCGGCCACGACAGCCAGCCGCCTTCGGGCTTGGTGAAGACCGCATACATGTCGAGGTGGTAGCCGCTGCGGTAGGGGAACAGGCAGGCGACCAGGTTCATGTTGTCGCTGCCGCGCACCTTGGGCGCCGCCTTGGCGGTCCAGGATGCGCCGTCGCAGCTCGGGCCTTTTTCCACCGCGGTGCCGGGCGCGGCGCCCGTGGGATCGGCGATCTTGAAGTGGCCCGGCAGCTCGGTCACCTGGACGCCGGCCGGCGTGGTCACCTGGGCATCCTTGACGTTGCGGTTGATGCCGTCGCTGGCGGCTTTCGCCACCGTCGCGGCGGCGGCGTCGGTCTTGATGTCGAAGACGCGGTAGTACTCGACCGTCGTGTCGCGCGCCGCCAGGCTGCCGCCGCCGTTGCTGCTGCTGCACCCTGCCAGCGCACCCGCCGCAGCCAGCGCCGCGCAAGCCATCATCGAGCGTTTCATTCGCACCTCCCATGTTTTGGGGACGGTTACCCGTCCTGCATCGATGGTGCGATTTTCCGGGCTCGGATATGGCGGAGACTGAGTTATCTCAAGCGTTTTACACCGGCGTCAGCGTGGCGCGACAGCGGCGTGGCGTGCGTTCAGAGCACGCGGCGGAAGGTCTGGCGCACACGGTTGCGGTCGCCGCAATCGAAGTGCCACCATTCGGTGTTGATGCCGACGAAGCCGGCCTGCAGCATCGCTTCGCGCAGCAGGCGGCGGTTGGCCACCTGGGCGTCGCTCAGGGCGCCGGCGCGCAAGAAACCTTCTTCCAGCGCAGGGTGCGACAGTTCGGTCATGTCGTCGAAGCCGGTGCCCATGTCGAGCTCGTTACCCTCGGGGTCGAGGATGGTGATGTCGAGCGCCATGCCGTAGGAGTGGATCGAACCGCGCGCCGGGTCGGCCAGGTACAGGCGCAGGTCGGTGCCTGCCAGCGCGTCCCACAGCTGCTGCTGCACGCGCTGCGGGCGCAGGGCGTCCAGGATCAGCGCCGTGTGCCCGGGTGCGCGCCGGGCGAGCCAGGCCACCGCCTGTTCCAGTGCGGCGGCGGCCTCGCGGTGCAGCCAGGCGCAGTCGAAGGGCGAATACAGGTCGCGGCCGACGAAATTGTTCGGCGTGGCATAGCGCAGGTCGACCGCGATGCCGGCGATGGTGGACAGGTGGCGGAAGGCGGCGTCGCCGGCAATGTCTTCGCTGGCGATGCCGGGGACCGGGCCGGTAGCGCTCATCGACAACCTTGTTCGATCAGGGCGCGCGCGGTGGCGCCGATGCAGTTGGCCAGTTCGCGCGCACCGTGCGACAGCGGCGCGTGGCTGGCGGTCAGCAGATACAGCTGGACCGGCATCGCCGGCGCCCACGGGCGGCACTGGACCTTGTCGCGCGCGGCGGACGCGGCCGTGAACGGATCGAGCACCGCGCAGCCGGCGCCGGCCTCCACCAGCGAACGCGCGATCTGGTAGGTCTGCACCACCGTGTGGAACACCGGATGCACGTCCTGGGCTTCGCAGGCGGCCACCACCATCTCGCCGAGCGGGTCGCGGTCGGCCAGGCCGATCAGTTCGCCCTGCATGTTGCCGACCAGGGCGGCCGGCGTGACCGGCTCCAGGCATTCGGCCGCGCTCCAGGTGCCGGCCGGCGCCATCACCGTCAGCGTGCCCTGGGCGATGACTTCGGCTTCGATGCCGGGGTGGCGCGGGTCCTGCAGCGACAGCGCCAGGTCGGCCTCGCCCAGGCGCAGCGCGTTCACGATCTCGCTGGTATGAAAGGTCGCCAGTTCGCAGCGCGTCTGCGCAAACGCGCGGCGCCAGTCGGTCAGCGCCGCCGGCAGCACGCTGATCGCGATGGTCGGGGTGGACACCAGGCGCACGGTCTCGCCGGCGCGGCTTTTCAGGCTGGCGGCCAGGCGGCGGATGCCCTGCAGGTCGCGGTTGAGCTTTTCGGTTTCGGCGAACAGGCGGTGCGCTTCCGGCTTCGGATACAGCTTGCCGCGCACGCGCTCGAACAGCGGCATGCCCAGCTGCAGCTCGGCATGCTGCAGCACCTTGGTCACGGCCGGCTGGGAGATGTGCAGCACCTGGGCGGCGCCGCTGATGGTGCCCACCTGCATGATGGCGTGAAAGACTTCGATGTGGCGCAAACGCATTGCTGGTCCTAGTGAGCGAGAGAAGCGCCGCGCCTGAACGACGCGGAATTTTCAAGCATATCGGAAACCGTCAGTGCATCAAAGACCTCACTGCTGGACCGGCACCGGCGGTGTTGCAGGAATGACAGTCGGGCTGGCCGGCGGCGTGGTCGGCAGCGGCGTCGGCTGCGTCGGCGTCGGCGTCGGCTGTGGCTGCATCGGCTGTGGCTGCATCGGCTGTGGCTGCATCGGCTGTGGCTGCGTCGGCTGCGTCGGCATCGGCTGCGGCTGCATCGGCTGCGGCGTCGGCGCCACCGGTGCCGGCGGCTGCACCGGCTGATACTGGTACTGCGGCAGCACCGGCGAGGTCGTCACCGGCGCCGGGAACGGCTGCGGCAGCGCGCCGCGCGGATTGGTCAGCGCTTCCAGCAGCACCGCGGTTTCCAGGTCCGGCTGGCCGTCGATGTTGGTCGGCCGGTATTTCATCTGGAAGGCGGACAGCACGGTGCGGGTCTGCTCGTCCAGGTTGCCGGACTGGACCAGGCCATAGCCCCAGGCGGCCAGCTTCTTCTGGTACCAGGCGACGTCCGGCAGCTGCTGCTGGAAGATCGGCGTGAGCGCGGCCACGCGGTTGGCGTCCGGCCAGGCGACCAGGCCGGCGGCGGCTAGCTGGCGCCACGGGAACATCGGACCCGGGTCCTGCTTGCGCTGCGGCGCGATGTCGCTGTGGCCGAGCACGTTTTCCGGCGCGATGTGGTGGCGCGTGACGATGTCGCGCACCAGCGGGATCAGCGCGTCGATCTGGTATTGGGGAAACGGCGCGTAGACGCGGCCGGCCGGGGTGTCCTTCCAGCCCGGGTTGACGATCTCGATGCCGATCGAGCTGTTGTTCAGCTGCGTGAAATTCTTCCAGCTCGAATTGCCGGCGTGCCAGGCGGCGTTCTTTTCGTCGACCAGGTTGTAGATGTGCGGGACCGGATCGTCGGTCAGCAGGTAGTGCGCGCTGACTTCCTGCTGGGTCAGCGTGGTCAGCGAGGACGCGCGGTCGCCCACGGTGTAGTGCAGCACCAGAAAGCGCGCCCGGCTGGCCTGCCCCTTGGCGGTGTAGGTGTGGTCGTATTGCGGGCCGGTCGGGCCGGTGGCGCAGCCGGCAAGCAGGGCCAGCATCAGGGTGGCGGCAAGGATTTTCATGGGGTAGTCGCGTTCTTGTTGTGGAATGAGGTGGCCGCCATGCGCGCGGCCGCGTAATGGGCGCCGCCGGCGCTCTGGGTCAGCGGCGTGGCGGGCAGCGCGGCGCGCATGGCGTCGAAAATCAGCGGATGCAGGGCGGCGGCGCGCCCGGACAATGCCACCGGACGCGGGCCGAAGCGCCGGGTCAGGGCCGTGGCCAGGCGTGCCAGTTCGCGCCCGGCATCGCGCAGGATGGCGGCCGCGACCGGATCGCCGCTGCCGTCCGCGCCCGCGCTGGCCGCCACCGCCAGCGCCAGCTTGCCGACCGCGCCGCGCTCCTGACCGTAGATGAACTGGCGCGAATATGCCCAGTCGTCGCCGCCGACGTAGTCGAACACCGCGCGCGCCATCGGCGAGTCGCGCCAGGCGCCGGGCTGCTCGTCTTCCAGGCGCCAGATGTGGCGCAGCGCTTCGCGCGCGATCCAGTAGCCGCCGCCGCCGTCGTCCAGCGCCACGCCGCGCCCGCCGGCCCGGTGGAACTGGCCGCCGGCGTCGATGAAGGCGCCGATCGAGCCGGTGCCGGCGTACACCAGGTAGCCCTCGCCCGGCGCGAAGCTGGCGCGGTAGGCGATTTCCATGTCGCTGCAGAAGTGGATGGCCGGCGGCGCCAGGTGCAGCAGCTCGGCCAGCCAGCGCTGCAGCAGTTCGCTGTCGCCGCCGAAACCGGTCAGGCCGGCCCAGGCGCAGGCCGGGGTGCCGTGCGGGAGCACCGCCGCCGCCAGTTCGGCGAAGGTGGCGCGGACCGCGTCGCGGCCGTGGGCGCTGCCCATCTGCAGCGCCGACAGGCCGGCCACCGTGCCCTCGGCCGCGATGGCGCCGCCGGCCGTCGCCAGCGCCCAGCGGGTCTGGGTGCCGCCGGCGTCGATGCCGAGGCCGAGCCCGGTGCCGGCAGGGAGCGCCGGTGCGGACTCAGGGGCAGGGTCGGATGCGGATTGCAAAGGGATCATGATCAAGGCGAAGTGTACGCCGTCCCCGCCATCCGCTGCGCATGAATGTTGCGGGTAAACGCATCACCGCGCGTTATGGGACGGCGCAAATCGCACACTTACGCGGTCTTGCGCCACGCCTGCACGCGGGCGCTTTCGTTGCCGAGACGGTCGACGGCGCTCACCACCACCGCATCGGCCGGGCCCAGCTTGACGTCGTCCGCCACCGTCCAGTCCACGCGCGAGGCCGGCGCCACCGCGAAGCGCCACTGGCCGCCATAGCGCGACCAGATCGCATAGCTCGCATTGGCCTTGCCGGCCGCCAGCTTCAGCAGCACGCCATTGCCCTTGCGCACTGCCGCCACCGAAGGCGTCCCTGGCGTGTCCTTGCCCAGCCAGGGCGAGGCCGGCACCAGCGCCGGCGACGAATAGCAGCCGCCGCGCAGCTGGTCGGCGATGCCCTTGCGGTTCTGCATCAGCGCGACCATGCTGAAGTGGACGTGGCCGCCCGCATTCGGGCGCGAGCGCGTGACGCCGATCTGGTCGACGATTTCCTGCGGCTGGTACTCCTTGACCGGCGCGCCGATGCGGCTGGTGAACAGCCCCGGCCACAGGTGGCGGCCGCGCGTGTTCTGGGTGACCCAGTAATCGAGCAGCACGTCGTAGGCCTGGCCCGGCTGGCGGATCGACCAGTACAGCTGCGGCGTGAAGTAATCGAGCCAGCCGTTCTGCAACCAGGTCTCGGCATCCGCGTACAGCCGGTCGTACTGCGAAAAGCCGTTGATGCCTTGCGGCCGGCGGTCCGGGCGGCCGATGCCGAAGGGACTGATGCCGAAGCGCACCCAGCTCTTTTCGCGGTGGATCTCTTCGTACAGCGCCTCGATCAGCTTGTTCACGTTCTGGCGGCGCCAGCCCGCGCGGTCCAGCCTGCCGCCGCCGCTGACGTAGCGCTGCCACGACGGGCCGTCCGGGAAATCGAGCTCGCCCTTGGTGGCCTTGCCTTCCAGGGCGAGGCCCTCGGCGCCGGTGGTGCCGGGCGCCTCGATCGGATACGGATAGAAATAATCGTCGATGTGGACGCCGTCGATGTCGTAGCGGCGCACCACGTCCAGCACCACGTCCAGCGTCTGCTTGACCGCGCTGTCCTCGCCCGGGTCCATCCACAGGTATTTACCGTAGCTCTTGACCGCGGACGGGTTGGTGCGGCTGATGTGGTTCGGCGCCGCCGGCGAGCGGGCGCCGTTCTGGCGCGCGCGGTAGGGGTTGAACCAGGCGTGCAGTTCCAGTCCGCGCGCGTGCGCCTGCGTGATCCAGAATTTCAGCGGGTCGTACCAGGGCTGCGGCGCCTGGCCCTGCAGGCCGGTGAGATACTCCGACCACGGCTCTATCTTGGACGGGTAGATGGCGTCGGCCGCCGGGCGCACCTGCAGCACGATCGCATTCAGGTTCAGCGCCTTGGCGCGGTCGAGGATGGCGATGGCCTCGGCCTGCTGCTTTTCCGCATTCAGGTTCGGCTTGCTGGGCCAGTCGATGTTGGCGACGGTCGACACCCAGGCGGCGCGGAATTCGCGCGGCGCCGGCGGCGGCAGATCGCCTGCGGCCACCGGGACGATGCCCGGCTTGGTCGTGGTACAGGCCGAGAACAGGCCGCTCATCGCCATCGCACCGGCCACGCCGGCCAGCGCGAAGGCGCGCCGTTGTTGTTGTTTCTTGTCGAGTTCCAAACACTACCCCGTATTGACATAGCGTGCCTGACACAGCTTCAGGGCGAGACGATGCAACGCCGCATGAAGGTTTGCCAGGTGCGCTTATTTCTTCCCGAATTCCGGATCGATTCTCACCAGCGCCGCCATGATAAACGCCGGAATCGTCGCCAGACAGGTCCACACGAAGAAATGCTGGTAGCCGATCATCTCCTGCAGCTTCCCGCTCCACATCCCCGGCACCATCATCCCCAGCGCCATCAGGCCGGTGCAGATCGCGTAATGCGCCGTTTTATACGGGCCATCGGCCACCATGATCATGTACATCATCATGGCGGTGAAACCGAAGCCGTAGCCGAACTGCTCGATCGCCAGGAAGCCGCAGATCACGCCGAAGTTCTGCGGCTGCGCCTGGGACAGGTAAACGAACACCAGGTCGGGCAAGTGTACCGCGAACACCATCAGCCACAGGCAGCGCTTCAGGCCCCAGCGCGAGATGAGATAACCGCCGAACAGGCCGCCGACCGTCAGCGCGATGATGCCGATGGTGCCATAGGCCATGCCGTACTGGGTGGTGGTCAAGCCCAGGCCGCCCTTGTCCAGCGGGTCCTTGAGGAAGGGCGCGATCAGTTTCAGCAGCTGCGCCTCGCCCAGGCGGAAGGTCAAAATAAAGCCGAGGATCAGCCAGATGTCGCGCTTGGCGAAGAAGCTGGCGAAGGTCTTGCCGAAATTGGCCAGCGGATTGCCGCCTTCCAGCGCCTTGTGGTCGGCCTCGGGCCGCGGCAGCACCGCCTGGTGCCAGGCAAAGAATGCGAAGAACAGGCCGGCCAGCACGAAGAACACGATGGCCCAGGCCTGGCGCACGTCGCCCAATGACGTCGCCAGGTAACCGGCCAGCATCACCAGCGGCCCCTGCCCCGCCAGCGTCGCCAGCCGGTAGAAGGTGGAACGCACGCCGACCAGCGCCGCCTGCTCCTTCTGGCGCAGGCCGAGCATGTAGAAGCCGTCGGCCGAGATGTCGTGGGTGGCCGAGGCGAAGGCCATCACCCACATCACGGCCAGGCTGACCACGAAATAGGCAGGCAGATGCAGCGTGGCGCCGACCGCGCCGAGGGCAGCGGCCAGCAGCAGCTGCAGGGAGACGGTCCAGCCGCGCTTGGTGCCGCTCAGGTCGACCAGCGGCGACCACAGGGGTTTGATCACCCACGGCAGGTACAGCAGGCTCGTATAGAAGGCGATGTCGGCGTTGGACACGCCCATGTCCTTGTACATCACCACCGAGAGGTTGTTGGCGACGATGTAGGGGATCGCCTGGCCGAAGTAGAGCGAGGGCACCCACAGCCACGGGTTCTTTGCTTGCGAAATTTGCATAAATCTTTCGTGGTCGGGCGGGTGCGCGCCCGGGGACGGTTCAGGCAGCCACTCAGGTGCTAAGTGCCGCCCGCACGCTGCCGCGCACCGTCTCCAGCAAGGCCCGCGCCTGCTCGACCTGGATATTCTTGGACAAGGCCACGATTGCGACCTTGACGTGGAAGCCGCACTGCTCCAGCACCGCGCGCGCCGTGGCGTCGTCGGCACCGGTGGCGTACGTCGTCAGGCGGATCGCACGCCGCACCAGCTTGGCGTTGGTCGCCTTCAAGTCTACCATCAGGTTGCCATAAACCTTGTTCAAACGCACCATCAACGCGCTCGAAAAAGTGTTCAGGGCAATCTTTTGCGAGGTGCCGGCTTTCAGGCGGGTGCTGCCCGAGATCGCTTCCGAGCCGGTATCGAGGGTGACGCCGATTTCGGCTTCGCGCGCGACCGGCGCATCCGGATTGTTGGCGAAGCCGACCGTCAGCGCTCCGGCCGCGCGGGCGGCGCGCAGCGCGCCCAGCACATACGGTGTGCCGCCCGAGGCCGCGATCAGCAGCACCACGTCGTTCGGGCCGACCTTGACCTTGCCGAGGTCGGCCGCACCCTGGGCGGCGTCGTCTTCCGCGCCTTCGACCGCGACGAACATGGCGTCCTTGCCGCCGGCCAGCAGCGCCAGCGCGCGCTCGTGCGGCCAGGAAAAGGTGGGGTAGAGTTCCACGCTGTCCAGCACGCCCAGGCGGCCCGAGGTACCGGCGCCGACATAGACCAGGCGTCCGCCCGCTTCCATGCGCGGCACGGCGGCGGTAACGGCCGCGGCAATGCGCGGACCGGCGGCGCGGACCGCCTCGACGGCCCGGAACTGGTCGTCCACCAGCACGTTCACCAGTTCGGCGGTCGGGTATTGGTCGAGGGTGGCGTGTTGGGCGGCGGGCGTTTCGGTGTTCAGCATCGCGTTCTTAGTGAGCGTGGCGGAGATGTCGATCGGGCCAGTGTAATACCGATGCAGACGGGCCTGTCATGAAAGGATCGGCCGCTACCATATCGAAAAGTTATGCATACTGCTTTATGCATATACCAGGGTTATGCATCGTGCCGCGCCAGGCATTTGCCCGCGCAAGGCGCAGTCCGTATCCTTCACCGGATCATACGCACTATCGGAATCGGGAGACGCTCATGAATCAAGGCCGACGCGGCATGCTGAGACTGGCCCTGCTGGGCGCGCTGCATCCGGTGCTGGCGGCGCAGGACGGCGGCCGCGCGGTTCTGGACCGCGAACTCGACGCCATCGTGCGCGATCCGGCCTGCACGCTGGCCAGTTTATCCGTGCTGGCGATCCGCGGCGGCGAAGTTTGCTACGCCGGCCAGTTCGGACGGCGCTTCATTGGCAACGGCAACGGCAACGGCAACGGCATCCTGCCGGACCGCCCGGTCGAGCGCGATACGCTGTTCCGCATCGCTTCGGTCTCCAAGATGATCACCACGCTCGGCCTGATGCGGCTGCTGGAAGACGGCAAGGTGGACCTGGATGCGGATGTGTCGCGCTACCTCGGTTTCACGCTGCGCAATCCGCATTTCCCGGATCGCCCGGTAACCCTACGCACCCTCCTCACCCACACCTCCTCGCTGCGCGACGACGGCGGCTACTCCTGGGGAGCGGGTGCGGCGCTGAAGGATGTCATTGCGCCTGCGATGTGGGCCAGGAACGCCGGTCCCGGCGATTATTTTACTTATTGCAACCTCGGCTGGGGCGTGATCGGCACCGTGATGGAAGCGGTGAGCGGCGAGCGCTTCGACCGCCTGACGCGCCGCCTGATCCTCGCGCCGCTCAGCCTGCACGCCGGCTACAACGTCGCCGAACTGGCGGACGCATCGAACATCGCCACCCTGTACCGCAAGCGCACCGTCGACACCGAGGTCTGGGATGCGGCCGGGCCCTGGATCGCCCAGGCCGACGACTATGCGCTCCAGCCCCCGGCCCCGCCAGCCGGCCTCGAACGCTACGTGGTCGGCACCAATGCCACGCCGTTCAGCCCGACCGGCGGCCTGCGCATCTCGGCGCAGGAGCTCGGCGTCGTCATGCGCATGCTGATGCGGGGCGGCGTGCACGACGGGCGGCGGCTCCTGCAGGCGTCGACCATCAAGCTGATGTTCAGCCGTCAATGGACTTACGATGGCCGCAACGGCGACACCATGGACGGCTTCTACACCTGCTGGGGCCTGGGCAACCAGCAGTTCCCGGACAGGCCGCTGGACCGCACCCGGCTGGTGGAAGGCGGCGGCTTCGCGGCCGTCGGCCACCAGGGCGATGCCTACGGCCTGCTGTCGGCCTGCGTGATGGATCTGCAACGCGGCAACGGCATGGTCATGCTGGCCGGCGGCACGTCGACCGATCCGCAGGCGCCGGCCAACCGGGGACGGTATTCGGCCATGCCGCGCTTCCAGGAACGCATCCTGACGGCCCTGTACCGGCGCGCCATCCTGGTGCAATAAGGCAGAGATGCATCGGGATAGTGCATAACATGAACGCCGGTTATGCCCGCCGTCGCTACATTCATTGGTCGAGCCCGCTACCTGACGCTTAAGCTCCTGAGTCATGTTCCTTATTAATAGCGTGCCCTGATGCAACAAGTAATCGTGATCGGCGGTGGTGTCGTCGGCCTGACCTCGGCCTGGTGGCTGCTCGAGGCGGGTTACCGGGTCACGCTGCTGGAGCGCGCAGCGCAGGTGGGCACCGGCACCAGCTACAGCAACGGCGGCCAGCTGAGCTATCGTTACGTGTCGCCGCTGGCCGACGCCGGCGTGCCGCTGAAGGCGGTGCAATGGCTGTTCCAGGAACACGGTCCGCTGCGCCTGCGTCTGCAGGCCGACCCGCACCAATGGCGCTGGCTGGCCGCCTTCCTCGCCAACTGCCGCGCCGACGCCAACCGCAGGACCACGCATAAACTGCTGCAGCTGGGCGAACTGTCGCGGCGCGGCATGGCGCGCCTGGAATCGATCGTGGCGCCCGCCGAATTCCAGTGGCGCGACGCCGGCAAGCTGGTGGTCTACCGCACCCGTAACGCCTTCGCCGCCGCCACCGCAAAGCCCGACGGCGCCGGTACGCGCCAGGTGTGGAGCGCGGCCGAGTGCGTGGCGCGCGAGCCGGCGCTGGCGGCGGTGGAAGACAAACTGGTCGGCGGCATCTACAACAGCGGCGAAGCGGTGGCCGATTGCTATGCCTTCTGCGTGGCGCTGGCCGACCGCATCCGCACGCATCCGCGCTTCCAGGGTTTTATCCAGGGAGAGGCGCGCCGCATCGTCACCGCGCACGGCCGCGTGTCCAGCCTGGAGACCAGCGCCGGCCCGCTGGCCGCCGACGCTTACGTGCTGGCGGCCGGCATGCAGAGCCGCACGCTGGCCCGCAGCGCCGGCATCCGCTTGCCGCTGTACCCGCTGAAAGGCTACAGCCTGACGGCGCCGATCCGCCGCGACGACGTCGCCCCCGAGATCAGCGTCACCGACTTCGAACGCAAGGTGCTGTACGCGCGCATCGGCGACAAGCTGCGGGTGGCGGCCATGGTCGACATGGTCGGCGAAGACCTGCGCCTGGACGGGCGCCGTCTCGCCAGCCTGACGCGCCAGGTGCGCGACACCATGCCGCGCGCGGCCGACTACACCAGCATCGTCCCCTGGGCCGGCCTGCGCCCGGCGACACCGAACAGCGCGCCGATCATCGGCGGCACGCGCTATCCGAATCTGTGGCTGAACGTGGGGCACGGGCCGCTGGGATTCACGTTTGCGTGCGGGACCGCGAGCCTGCTGACGGACCTGATGCGCGGGGAGCCGACGCCGTTTGCGCTGGATGGGTTGACGCTGGCTTGATGCATGTCGAGTGGCGCACCGTCGCCCCTGCGCAGGCAGGCGCCCAATTTACACGCTCCGTATTAGCTCGACAAACTTGGGCCCCTGCCTTCGCAGGGGCGACGGGCATACGCCAACGTAATCATCTAGAGATCAGTGAAATTCGGGGTCAGAGCACAATCTAAGATTTTTCTGATTTTATTTACCGACCGTTTTATTTATGTTCGGCAATCTTTCGCCGAAGTTGCTTCAACTCCAGCCAACCCTACTGTATCTTCCCGATTCTGAAAACAGTCCGTGCCTGACTCAGGCACATGAAATGGCGGATAATTGCCGTCATGTCCACCCGCTCCCCCACTCCCTCCTGCCCCTGCGGCAGCGGTTCGCCGATCCTGCGTTGCTGCGGCCCCTACATCGCCGGCGCCGAACTGCCGCCGACGGCCGAGGCACTGATGCGTTCCCGGTACACCGCTTACACGATGCAGGTGGAAGACTACCTGCGCGCCACCTGGCATCCGAGCACCCGGCCCACCGAGCCGATCATCGACAAAAATGAAAAGATTCAATGGCTCGGACTTGAGATAAAATCTGCTTTACGTTTACGTCAACGTAAAGTAGACCTGCCGGATAATCCAGACCAGGACACCGTCGAATTCGTCGCCCGCTTCAAGATCAACGGCCGCGCCCAGCGCCTGCACGAAGTCAGCCAATTCGTGCGCGAGCCGGATCCTGCCGTCGGCGGCAAACTACGCTGGTTCTATCTGGACGGCAGTTTCCCCAAGTAAAAGCAGAAAAGCATACGCAGGAGACGCAATGCCCCAGATCGACAGCAAACTCAACCCGCGCGGCGAGGACTTCAAGGCCAACGCCGCGGCCATGCACACCCTGGTCGACGACCTGCGCGCCAAGGTCGCCGCCGTCGCCCTGGGCGGCGGCGAGGCCGCCAGTGCCAAACACGTCGCCCGCGGCAAGCTGCTGCCGCGCGACCGGGTGCAGATGCTGCTCGATCCGGGCACGCCCTTCCTCGAATTCTCCCAGCTGGCGGCCTACGAGATGTACGACGGCGCCGCCCCGGCCGCCGGCATCATCACCGGCATCGGCCGGGTGGCCGGGCAGGAATGCGTCATCGTCTGCAACGACGCCACCGTCAAGGGCGGCACCTATTACCCGATGACGGTGAAAAAGCACCTGCGCGCCCAGGAGATCGCCGAGCAGAACAACCTGCCGTGCATCTACCTGGTCGACTCGGGCGGCGCCAACCTGCCGAACCAGGACGACGTGTTCCCCGACCGCGACCACTTCGGCCGCATCTTTTATAACCAGGCGAATCTGTCCGCCAAGGGCATTCCGCAGATCGCGGTGGTGATGGGTTCCTGCACCGCCGGCGGCGCCTACGTGCCGGCGATGAGCGACGAATCGATCATCGTCAAGGAACAGGGCACCATCTTCCTGGGCGGCCCGCCGCTGGTGAAGGCGGCCACCGGCGAAGTGGTGACGGCCGAAGACCTGGGCGGCGGCGACGTCCACACCAGACTGTCCGGCGTGGCCGACCACCTGGCGCAGAACGATACGCACGCGCTGTCGCTGGCGCGCACCATCGTCTCCAACCTGAACCGCGTGAAGCCGGTGCAGGGGGCGCTGCGCGAGGCCGTCGAACCGAAGTACGCCGCCGAAGAACTGTACGGCGTGATCCCGGTCGACACGAGGAAACCCTTCGACGTGCGCGAGGTGATCGCCCGCATCGTCGACGGCAGCGATTTCGACGAATTCAAGGCGCGCTACGGCACCACGCTGGTGTGCGGCTTCGCCCATATCTTCGGCATGAAGGTCGGGATCATCGCCAACAACGGCATCCTGTTCTCTGAGTCGGCACTGAAGGGCAGCCACTTCATCGAACTGTGCTGCCAACGTAAAATTCCGCTGGTCTTCCTGCAGAACATCACCGGCTTCATGGTCGGCCGCAAGTACGAGAACGAAGGCATCGCGCGCAACGGCGCCAAGATGGTCACCGCGGTGGCGACGGCCGCCGTCCCCAAGTTCACCGTGATCATCGGCGGCTCCTTCGGTGCCGGCAACTACGGCATGTGCGGCCGCGCCTTCTCGCCGCGCTTCCTGTGGATGTGGCCGAACGCGCGCATCTCGGTGATGGGCGGCGACCAGGCGGCCTCGGTGCTGGCCACCGTCAAGCGCGACGGCATCGAAGCCAGGGGCGGCCAGTGGTCGGCCGACGACGAAGCCGCATTCAAGCAGCCGATCAAGGACCAGTACGAGCACCAGGGCCACCCCTACTATGCCAGCGCGCGCCTGTGGGACGACGGCGTGATCGATCCGGTCGACACCCGCATGGTGCTGGGCCTGGGCTTATCGAGTGCGCTCAACGCCCCGATCGAAGACACGAAGTTCGGCGTCTTCAGGATGTAAGAGAGGACACGACCATGGACACCTACGACACCCTCGAGATCAGCGTCGCCGACAAGGTCGCGACCATCACCCTGAACCGCCCGCAGCTGCGCAACGCCTTCAACGAGGCCGCGATCGCCGACCTGACCATGGCCTTCGACGAAGCCAGCCAGGAAGCGGACGTGCGCGCCATCGTGCTGGCCGCCAACGGTCCGGCCTTCTGCGCCGGCGCCGACCTGAACTGGATGAAGAAGATGGCCGCGTACACGCCGGCGGAGAACGAAGCCGACGCCCTGCGCCTGGCCGACATGCTGCGCACCATCTACTTCAGCCCGAAGCCGGTGGTGGCGAAGGTGCAGGGCGACTGCTACGCCGGCGGCATGGGCCTGGTGGCCGCCTGCGACATCGTGGTGGCCGCCGACAGCGTGAATTTCTGCCTGTCCGAGGTGAAGCTGGGCCTGATCCCGGCCACCATCTCGCCCTACGTGATCAAGGCGATGGGCGACCAGGCGGCGCGCCGCTACTTCCTCACCGCCGAGCGCTTCGACGCCCGCGAAGCGCACCGCCTCGGGCTGGCGCACGAGGTGGTGCCGCTTGAACAGCTGGACGGCACCGTGGCCGCCATCGTCGGGGCCCTCACGGGCAACAGCCCGAACGCCGTGCGCGAAGCAAAAAAACTGGTGCGCGATATCGCCGGCCTGCCGATCGACGACGTGCTGCTGGCCGACACCGCCGGCCGCATCGCCGCGATCCGCACCTCGAGCGAAGGGCGCGAAGGCGTCGCCTCGTTCCTGGAAAAACGCAAGCCTTCCTGGCTCAGTGAATGATTTGATTTATATAGTTTAGTTGATAAGCATGCCGAACCCCACCACTTCCTCCGACTGGATCGCGCGCAGCCTGCGCAGCGTCTGGCATCCATGCACGCAAATGCAGCACCACGAACAGGTGCCGCTGATCGCCGTCAGCCGCGCCAAGGGCGCCTGGCTGTACGACCATGAAGGCCGGCGCTACCTGGACGGCATCAGCTCGTGGTGGGTCAATCTGTTCGGCCACGCCAACCCGCGCATCAACGCCGCGCTGAAGGACCAGCTGGACACGCTGGAACACGCGATGCTGGCCGGTTTTACGCACGAGCCGGTGGTCGAGCTGTCCGAGCAGCTGGCGGCGCTGACCAAGCATGCGCTCGGCCATGCCTTCTATGCGTCGGACGGCGCCTCGGCGGTGGAAATCGCGCTCAAGATGAGTTTCCATTACTGGCGCAACGCCGGCTACGCCAAGAAACAGGAATTCGTCTGCCTGCAGGGTTCCTACCACGGCGAGACCATCGGCGCGCTGGCCGTGACCGATGTCGCCCTGTTCAAGGATGCCTACGGCCCCATGCTGCGCGCGGCGCGCACGGTGGCCTCGCCGGACGCGCGCAATGCGGTCGATGGAGAGTCGGCCCAGGACGTGGCGCTGCGCGCGGTCAAGGATGTGGAACAGCTGTTCGCGGAGAGCGCCGACACCATCGCCGCGATCATCGTCGAACCGCTGGTGCAGTGCGCCACCGGCATGGCAATGCACGACCCGATCTACCTGCAACGCCTGCGCGAACTGTGCGACCGCTACCACGTGCACCTGATCGCCGACGAGATCGCGGTCGGCTGCGGCCGCACCGGCACCTTCTTCGCCTGTGAACAGGCCGCGATCTGGCCGGACTTCCTGTGCCTGTCGAAGGGGATCAGCGGCGGCTACCTGCCGCTGTCGCTGGTACTCAGCACCGATCACATCTACGAAGCCTTCTACAGCGAGGACATCACGCGCGGCTTCCTGCATTCGCACTCCTACACCGGCAACGCGCTGGCCTGCCGCGCGGCGCTGGCCACGCTGCAGATCTTCCGCGAGGACGACGTGCTGAACAGGAACCGCGAGACCGCCACCCGCCTGATGCTGGAAATGGCGCCGCTGCTCGAACACGAGCGCGTGACCAACTTCCGCCAGCGCGGCATGATCCTGGCCTTCGACGCGGTCGAGCCGGACAGCGCGCGCGCGTCGACCTTTTCGCGCCGCTTCTTCACCGGCGCGGTCGAGAACGAACTGCTGCTGCGCCCGATCGGCCGCACCGTGTACCTGATGCCGCCCTACGTGCTGGACGAGGAAGAGATCGTCGGCCTGGCCGCGCGTACCCGTCAAGTGTTCGAATCGGTGATCGCGGATTGAGGTGGATGACGTGGATCTGATCGCAAACGTCCAGGCCCGGCTCGATGCGCTGGCCGCGCAGAGCCTGACGCGCCGGCGCCGCACCGCCGACAGCCCGTGCGCGCCGCGCCAGGTGGTCGACGGCCGCCCGATGCTGGCCTTCTGCAGCAACGACTACCTCGGCCTGGCCGCCCACCCTCAGGTCACCGCGGCGCTGCGCGAAGGCGCCGACCTGTACGGCGCCAGCAGCGGCGCCTCGCACCTGGTGTCCGGCCACAGCCGCGCCCACGCCATCCTGGAAGAACGCCTGGCCGAGTTCGAGGCGCCGCACCTGGTGGATGCCGGGGCGCTGTACTTCTGCACCGGCTACATGGCCAACCTGGCGACCCTGACCGCCCTCGGTGCGGACGCCGACGCGATGATCTTTTCGGAGGCGCTGAACCATGCGTCCCTGATCGACGGCGCGCGGTTGGCCCGGGCCGGCGTCACCGTCTACCCGCACGGCGACGTGGCGGCGCTGGAAGCGCAGCTCGCTGCGAGCACGGCATCGACCAGGATCGTGGTCACCGACAGCGTGTTCAGCATGGACGGCGACCTGGCCCCGCTGCCCGAGCTGCTGGCGGCCTGCGAACGGCACAAAGCCTGGCTGGTGGTCGACGACGCCCACGGCTTCGGCGTGCTGGGACAGAACGGCCGCGGCGCGCTCGAGCATTTCGGCCTGCGCTCGCCCAACCTGGTCTACGTCGGCACGCTGGGCAAGGCGGCCGGCGTCGGTGGGGCCTTCGTCGCGGCCCACGAGGCCGTGATCGAGCTGCTGGTGCAGCGCGCCCGCCCTTATATCTACACGACGGCGGCGCCGCCGGCGCTGGCGCATGCGCTGCTGGCCAGCCTCGCCATCATCGCGGGCGAGGAAGGCCGGGAACGCCGTGCCCATCTGAACGCGCTGATCGCCGCCCTGGACGGCGCGCTGCACCTGTCCCGCTGGCAGCGGCCGCTGTCGCACACCGCGATCCAGCCGATCATCATCGGCGCCAACGCCGAAGCGCTGGACGTGGCCGCGCGCCTGCACGAACAGGGCCTGTGGGTGCCGGCGATCCGTCCGCCGACCGTGGCGCCGGGCACCGCGCGCCTGCGCGTGACGCTGTCCGCCGCGCACACGCACGACGATGTCGCGCAGCTTGCCGCTGCGCTCAACCACTTGGAGTTGCAACAGGAAAGGACGTCAGCATGATGCTCAACGATCCGGAGCAAACGGGCGGCCTGCCCGAACAGCCCGAAGTCGGCTTTGCCGAACCCGCCACCGAGACCGCGCCCGCGCCGGCCGTGACCACCGTACCGGCCGCGCTCGCGGCGGAAGGCGTACCGACCCGCTTCGCCTGCTTCGTCACCGGCACCGACACCGAGATCGGCAAGACCCTGATCTCGGCCGCGATCCTGCACAAGCTGGTCGAGCGGGGCGTGCGCGCCTGCGGCATGAAGCCGATCGCCGCCGGCGCCGAGGAACGCGGCGGCGAGCTGCACAACGACGACGCCGCCATGCTGCGCGCGGCCGGCAACGTGAACCTGCCGCAGCACATCACCACGCCCTTCATGCTGCGCGAGCCGTGTGCGCCGCACATCGCGGCCAGCCTGGAAGGCGTGACCATCGAACCGGTGAAAATCATGACCGCCTATGCCGAGATCCTGGGCGCGTCCGACGCCACCGTGGTCGAAGGCGTGGGCGGCTTCTGCGTGCCCTTCTCGGACGACTTCGACAGCGCCGGCCTGGCCGTGCAGCTGAACCTGCCGGTGATCATGGTGGTCGGCCTGCGCCTGGGCTGCATCAGCCATGCACTGCTCACCGCCGAGGCGATCGTGGCGCGCGGCCTGGTGCTGGCCGGCTGGGTCGCCAACCACGTCGATCCGGACATGCGCTTCGTCGACGAAAACATCAGCGCGCTGGAACAGCGCATGCCGGCCCCGCTGCTGGGACGCGTGCCGCGCCTGGACAACCCGACGGCCGCGGAGGCGGCCGCCTACATCGAGCTCGCGGGCCTGCCGGGATGGCCGGCCACGCGCGCCGGCATTTGATATTTATCCGTACCAAAACAAGGAATACCCATGTCTCAAGTCGTGAATCTCCACCCCCCGGTTGCCCCCGTGACCCTGCCGCAGGACGCCACCTGGCCGCTGGCCGACGTGCTGGCGCTGTTCGAGCTGCCGCTGCCGGAACTGATGTTCCGCGCGCAGCAGGCACAGCGCGCCAACTTCCCCGACGGCGACGTCGAACTGGCCACCCTGCTGTCGATCAAGACCGGCGGCTGCGAGGAAGACTGCGGCTACTGCCCGCAGGCGGCGCGCTACGACACCGGCGTCGAAGCCAAGAAGATCCTCGACCTCGACGTGGTGCTGGCCGCAGCCAGCGAAGCCAAGGCCAAGGGCGCGACCCGCTTCTGCATGGGCGCCGCCTGGCGTAGCCCGAAAGAGCGCGACATGGAGAAAGTCGAAGCCATGGTGCGCGGCGTGAAGGCGCTGGGCATGGAAACCTGCGCCACGCTGGGCATGCTGGAAGCGGGCCAGGCAGAGCAGCTCAAGAAGGCCGGCCTCGACTACTACAACCACAACATCGACACTGCGCCCGACTTCTACGGCGACGTGATCTCGACCCGCGAATACCACGACCGCCTGGACACCCTGGGCCGCGTGCGCGACGCCGGCCTGAAAGTCTGCTGCGGCGGCATCGTTGGCATGGGCGAAACCCGCGCCCAGCGTGCCGGCCTGATCGCCCAGCTGGCCAACATGAACCCGTATCCGGAATCGGTGCCGGTGAACCACCTGGTGCAGGTCGAGGGCACGCCGCTGCACGGCCTGCCGCCGCTGGATCCGATCGAATTCGTGCGCACCATCGCGGTGGCACGCATCACCATGCCGAAGGCGCGCGTGCGTTTATCCGCGGGCCGGCGCCAGCTGGGCGAAGCGGTGCAGGCAATGTGCTTCATGGCCGGCGCCAATTCGATCTTCTACGGCGACAAGCTCTTGACCACCGATAACCCGGAAGCGGACGATGACCGTGCGCTGCTGGAAAAGCTGGGGCTCAAGACGCGTTCGGCGACGCTGGAGTCGGCGCCGAAGGAGCGTTGCGGCTGCTGAGGACGCGCGCACACCGGGACGTGCGCCCCTGAGAAGGCGCTAAAACGTCACCCCCGCGAAGGCGGGGGTCCAAGTTTCTGGCTCAGTCGAAAAACTTGGGTTCCCGCCTCCGCGGGAACGACGGACCTGGGCCAACACTTAAAACTACACAACGAGACACCACATGTTCACCAAGATCCTGATCGCCAACCGTGGCGAAATCGCCTGCCGGGTCGCGGCCACCGCGCGCCGCATGGGCGTCAAGACCGTTGCCGTGTATTCGGAAGCCGACGCCGGCGCCAAGCACGTCGCCGTGTGCGACGAAGCCGTGCTGATCGGCCCCGCCGCCGCCAAGGACAGCTACCTGCGCGGCGACAGGATCATCGAAGTGGCGAAAGCCCACGGCGCCCAGGCGATCCACCCGGGCTACGGTTTCCTGTCCGAGAATGCGGCATTCGCGGAAGCCTGCGCCGCCGCCGGCCTGGTGTTCATCGGGCCGCCGGGATCGTCGATGCGCGCGATGGGCTCAAAGTCGGCCGCCAAGCAGCTGATGGAAGGCGCCAACGTGCCGCTGGTGCCGGGCTACCACGGCGACGCCCAGGATCCGGCGCTGCTGCAGCGGGAAGCCGACCGCATCGGCTATCCGGTGCTGCTGAAGGCCAGCGCCGGCGGCGGCGGCAAGGGCATGCGTGTGGTGGAACGTTCCGAAGATTTTCCATCGGCGCTGGCCTCGTGCAAGCGCGAAGCGATCAGTTCCTTCGGCGACGACAAGGTGCTGGTTGAGAAATACCTGCAGCGCCCGCGCCACATCGAGATCCAGGTGTTCGCCGATACCCTCGGCAACTGCGTCTACCTGCACGAGCGCGACTGCTCGGTGCAGCGGCGCCACCAGAAGGTGCTGGAAGAAGCGCCGGCACCCGGCATGCCGCCCGAACGCCGCGCGGCGATGGGCGAAGCGGCGGTGGCGGCCGCGCGCGCGGTCGGCTACGTCGGCGCCGGCACCGTCGAATTCATCGCCAACCAGGACGGTTCGTTCTACTTCATGGAAATGAACACGCGCCTGCAGGTGGAACATCCGGTGACCGAAATGATCACCGGCACCGATCTGGTCGAATGGCAGCTGCGCGTGGCCTTCGGCGAGCCGCTGCCGAAGCGGCAGCACGAACTGGCGATCCACGGCCACGCGATCGAAGCGCGCGTGTACGCGGAAAATCCGGAGAAGGGTTTTCTGCCCTCGATCGGCACGCTGCAACTGATGGCCACCCCGGCGCACGTCGCCTTCGAGCTCGGCGGTACGCCGGACGCGCCGGCCGCCGTGCGCATCGATTCGGGCGTGCGCGAAGGCGATGCCATTTCGCCGTTCTACGACCCGATGATCGCCAAGCTGATCGTCTGGGGCACGGACCGCCGGCAGGCGCTGGCGCGCATGGCGCAGGCACTGGGCGAATTCCACATCGTCGGCCTGGCCACCAATATCGCCTTCCTGAAACGCCTGGTCGAAGGCCAGGCATTCGCCACGGCCGACCTGGACACCGGCCTGATCGAACGCAACCATGCCGCCCTGTTCCCGGCGGCTGCGCCGGCGCCGGTGGAAGTGCTGGCCCTGGCTGCGGTGTCCCTGCTGGCCGACGAGCAAAGCCTGGCGCAGCCGGCCAACCCGGCCGATCCCTGGGCCAGCGCCCACGGCTGGCGCATGAACGGCCACTACCGTCGCCAGCTGTCGTTCGGCGACGAGTACACGGCCTCGCTCGACAGCAAGGCCTACGCACTGGGCGTCACGTATCATCCGAAAGGCTGGACCCTCGACCTCGACGGCAACCGGCACGCGCTGGCGCTGAGCGGCCGCAACGGCACGGCGTTGGCGCTGCGCCTGGACGGCAACGCGGTGCAGGGCACGGTGCGGCGCGAGGGCGACCTGTTGCACGTGTTCAGCGGCGGCCGCCATCACGTGCTGGCCTGGGACGATCCGCTGGCCCATGCCGGCGAGCACGAAGCAGCGGGCGGGCGCCTGACCGCGCCGATGCCGGGCAAGGTGGTGGCGGTGATTGCCGCCAGCGGCCAGACCGTGCGCAAGGGCGAGCCGCTGGTGATCATGGAAGCGATGAAGATGGAGCACACCATCGCGGCGCCGAGCGACGGCCTGGTCGAGGAAGTCCTGTACCAGGTCGGCGACCAGGTGGCCGACGGCGCGCCGCTGCTGGCGTTCAAGGCGGCGGCGTGAAGCCGCGGGCAGCAGGCAATAACGACATAAACAATATCAATAATTAGGGGACAACCATGCGCATTCTGCTGTATCGCGGCGACGGGATCATCGAGCCCTGGGCGCGCGACTTCGCCGCCGAGCTGCCGCATGCCGAGACCGTCGTCTGGGAAGAAGGGGAAGGCGCGGCGCCATGCGCGCCGTGCGATTACGCGGTGTTGTGGGCGCCCTCCCCTGCCCTGCTCGACTGGCTCGCGCAAACGGCCGGCCAACTGAAGGCGATTTTCCTGATGGGCGCCGGCGTCGACGCCCTGCTGAAGTTCGGCGACGCCCTGCCGCCGGTGCCGATCGTGCGCCTGGGCGACGCCGGCATGGCCGAGCAGATGGCCGAGTATGTCGCGCACGCCGTGCTGCGCTACTTCCGCCGCTTCGACGACTACGATCGCCAGGCGCGCGAAGGCATCTGGCGGCCGCTGCCGGTGCCGGCCAAGCGCGACTTCACGGTCGGCGTGCTCGGCATGGGCAAGCTGGGCGTGCCGGTGGCGCGCACCCTGCGCCAGCTCGGCTTTCCGGTGCGCGGCTGGAGCCGCACGCCGAAGGACGTGCCGGGCGTCGAATGCTGCAGCGGCATGGACGCGCTCGACGGCTTCCTGGCCGGCACCCGGGTGCTGGTCTGCCTGCTGCCGCTGACGCCGGACACCAGCAACCTGCTCGACCGTGCGCGCCTGTCGCGCCTGCCCGAGGGCGCCTACCTGGTCAACGTCGCACGCGGCGCCCAGGTGGCCGAGCCCGACCTGCTGGCGCTGATCCGCACCGGCCACATCGCCGGCGCCACGCTGGACGTGTTCCGCAACGAGCCGCTGCCGGCGCCGCATCCGTTCTGGGGCGAGCCGCGCATCACCATCACGCCGCACATCTCGGCGCTCACGCTGCGCGAAGAAGCGGTACGCCAGATCGCGGCCAAGATCAAGCTGCTGGAAAGCGGAGAAACCGTGGCCGACGTGGTCGACCGCGACAGGGGGTATTGATATGCGCCTGCCACATCAAGTCAAAATCGTCGAGGTCGGTCCGCGCGACGGCATGCAGAACGAACAGCAAGCCGTGCCGGCGGCGGTGAAGATCGAGCTGGTCGACCGCCTTTCGCGCGCGGGTTTTCCGAACATCGAGGCTGCGTCCTTCGTGTCGCCCAAGTGGGTGCCGCAGATGGCGACCAGCCTTGATGTCATGGCCGGCATCGCGCGCCGTCCGGGCACCCTGTATTCCGCGCTGACGCCGAACATGCAGGGCTTCGAGGCGGCGCTGGCCAGCCGCGCCGACGAAGTCGTGATCTTCGGCTCGGCCTCGGAAGCCTTCTCGCAGAAGAACATCAACTGCTCGATCGCGGAATCGATCGCGCGCTTCGAACCGGTGGCGCGCGCGGCCAAGGCACACGGCCTGCGCCTGCGCGGCAGCATCAGCTGCTCGTTCGGCTGCCCCTACCAGGGCGAGGTACCGCTCGATGCGGTGGCGGACGTGGTCGGCCGCATGCGCGACCTGGGCTGCGACGAGATCGACATCGCCGACACCATCGGCGTCTCGACGCCGCATAAAACCCAGGCGGTGATGGAAACCGCGGCGCGCGCCTTCGCGCTGGAGCGCATCGCCGGCCACTTCCACGACACCTACGGCCAGGCGCTGGCCAACATCTACGCCAGCCTGGAAGTGGGCGTGGCGATCTTCCACGCGTCGGTGGCGGGCCTGGGCGGCTGTCCCTATGCCAAGGGCGCGACCGGCAACGTGGCGACCGAGGACGTGCTGTACATGCTGAACGGGCTGGGGATCGAGACCGGGATCGACCTCGACCAGGTGGTCGATGCCGGCGCCTTCATCGCGCAGCACCTGGGGCGCAAGGGGGCGAGCCGGGTCGGCAATGCGTTATTGGCCAAGCGTACCAACCAATAAGAAGACGCTGCATCGATCGTAGGGTGGGCACCCCGTGCCCACGCGGATGTCCGCGCCATGCCGGCATTCGCGTGGGCTCGGAGAGCCCACCCTACGAGGCATCCACGACATGCCAGCAGCGAAGGAAAACTTGGCGCCGCGGAAATGAAAAAAGCCGACGATTTCTCGTCGGCCTTCTTGATATACTGGTCGGAGTACAAGGATTCGAACCTTGGACCCTCTGGTCCCAAACCAGATGCGCTACCGGGCTGCGCTACACTCCGAAGACAGCCATCATAACCTCCGGCCACGTTCCGGTCAAGGAAAGCCCCAATAAATTATGCATCTGCGCGTGCATCTGCGGTTTTCCTGCACACACTGGAGAGGATCATGCATGCCGCCATCGATCACCTGCCCACCAGCGGCTTCGCACCCGACCCGCGTCAATTGCGGCGCGTCGCGGCCGGCATCGCCGTGTCGCTGGCGCTGCATGCGCTGCTGCTGTCCCTGTACCGCCAGCCGCAGCCGGCACCTGTGCCCGCGCCGCCGGATACGCTGACGGTGCGCCTGCAGCCCGCCGGGCCGGCCGCGCCGCCGGTCGCGTCAGCGCCTCCGCAAGCCATTCCGCGCCAGCCGGCCAGGACGAAACCAGCCAAGCGTGCCCGCCCCGTCATCGCCGTGCCGCCGGAAAGCCGTCAATCGGCGCAGGAAACCTACGCGGTCGATCCGGCACCGGCCCCGGCGCCGGACGATGCAGCGCCATCCGGCGCCGCGCCGGCATTCGACATCCATGCCGCACGCAGCATGGCGCGCAAGCTGGCCAACGAACCGGATCCAAGTAAAGCCGGCACCGCGCTGGAACGCCTGCCACCCAAGCCGCTGGAAACCGAAAGCAGGCTGGCGCGCGGCATCCGGGCCGCCAAGCGCGGCAACTGCAAGGACGGCATCCCGGGCGGCCTGCTGGCGCCGCTCTACCTGATGATGGAAAAGAAGGACACCGGCTGCAAGTGGTGAATTCCGCGGCCGGCCGCTAGCTCAAGCGTCGCCCTTGATCTGCAGCGCGCGTTCGTACAGCGCGTTCTTCTTGCGCCCGGTGATCTGCGCCGTCAGGTTGGCGGCCTGCTTCACCGAGCATTCGGCCAGCAGGATGTTGAGGATGCGCTCGGCCTCGGCATCCTCGGCGTCGGTGGCGACCGTCGCGCCCTCGACCAGCACCACGAACTCGCCGCGCTCGCGGTTGGCGTCAGCCTTGACCCAGGCCAGCGCCTCGCCCAGCGGGCAGCGGTGGATTTCCTCGAACAGCTTGGACAGCTCGCGCGCGAACACCACCTGGCGCGCCGGCTCCAGCACCGCCGCGAGTGCCTCGACGCAGTCGACGATGCGATGCGGTGCCTCATAGATCACGAGGGTCGCCGTCATCGACTTGAGCGTACTCAGTTCCGATTCGCGCTGCTTGGGTTTCGCCGGCAGGAAGCCGACAAAATGGAAGCGGTCGTTCACCAGGCCGCTGGCCGACAAGGCAGCAATCGCCGCCGAGGCGCCCGGCACCGGCACCACGTTCAGGCCGGCCGTGCGCACGGCGTCGACGATGCGCGCACCCGGGTCGGACACCGCCGGCGTGCCGGCGTCGGACACCAGCGCCACGCGTTCGCCGGCGTGCAGGCGCTGAATCAGTTTCTCGGCCGCTTCGCGCTCGTTGTGCTGGTGCGCCGCGACCATCTGCTTGTTCAGGCCGAAGCGCGTGAGCAGGGCGCCGGTCTTGCGCGTGTCCTCGCAGGCCACCACGTCGGCCAGCAGCAGCACCTGCAGCGCGCGCAGGGTGATGTCGGTGACGTTGCCGATCGGTGTGGCCACGACGTACAGCGTTGCGGTAGGATAGGACTGCTGGGCGGCTTCGCCCATCACGGGCAAATTGGCAATCTGGGTGGACTGGGTGTCTGTCATTTGGGGATGAAATGCTGATAAAAAGTCTCAAGGCCTGGCTCAGGGAAGGATACCTCGGCCTGGTATGCGCGCTGCTCGCCTGCCTGCTCGTCTCGGGCTGCAGCACGGTATGCCTCGATCCGCCGGAATTGTGCGCGCCCGGGACCACAAACACAAGCCTGCATCCGAACGCCGATACCGTGCCCGTCGCGCCGACCGCGCTGCCCGACGCCGCGCCGCCGGCGGCGCCCAGCGAGGCGATCGATCCGGTGCGCACCGCGCCGATCCTGCTGCCGGGCCAGGACGGCCCGCAGACCAATGCCGGCAGCAACGCCAGCGCCGCGGCACGCACTGGCGGCGGTGCCGCCGGCAGCAAGCGCGTCGCCCTGCTGCTGCCGATGAATTCCGCCACCCTGGGCAGCGCCGCCGAATCGGTGCGCGCCGGCTTCATGGCCGCGGCCGAGCGCGACGGCGCCGGCATCCAGGTCGACCTGATCCCCACCGGCGACGACGTCGCCGGCACCCTCGACACCTATCGCCGCGCCGCCAATACCTACGACGTCATCGTCGGGCCGCTCGAGCGCCCCGCGGTCACCGCGCTGGCCGGCGGCGGCACCGTGCCCCGCTCGACCGTCGTCCTGAACCACCCGGAACCGCGCGGCACCCTGCCGCGCGGAATGTGGTCGGCCGGCCTGTCGATCGAAGACGAGGCGCGCCAGGCCGCCGACTGGGCAGCGCGCGAACATCCGCACGGCCGCGTCCTGATCCTGACCGGCAGCCCAGCCTGGGCGCAGCGCGCAGCCGGTGCCTTCGAGGCGCGCTGGAGCGAGCTCGGCCACACGGGCCAGCGCTTCGCCCTGCCTTCCGCCGAAGGCCGCGTCGACCCGGCCCTGCTGCAGGACCTGAAGGCACGCCTGGAAGTCGACCCGCCCGAGTTGCTGTTCGCCGCGCTCGACGTCGCCGAGCTGCGCCAGGTGCGCACCTTTACCGGCGCCGCCATCCCCGTGTATGGCGGCGCGTCCATCAACCCGGGCCGTACCCAGGGCCTCGGCCCCACCGAGCTGGACGGCATCCGCGTGGTCGACCTGCCCTGGCTGGTACTGCGCGATCACCCGGCCGTGATGGTCTACCCGCGCCAGGCCGAACCCGACACCCCGCTCTACATGCAGCGCCTGTATGCGCTCGGCATCGACGCCTTCCAGGTGGCGCGCTCGCTGGCTGCGCAGCCCGGCGCGCCGTTCAATATCGATGGCGTCAGCGGCAAGCTCACCCTCGGCGCCGGCGGCCAGCTGCAGCGGCGCGAAGCCGCCGCGGTCTACCGCGACGGCAGCTTCACGCCGGCCGATACGGGGCCCTGACATGTGGCCGGCCCGCCTGTCGCCCAAGCAGGAACAAGGTCGGCAGGGCGAAGAGTCGGCGCAGTTGTATCTTCAACGTCACGGTCTGGTGCTGATCGAAGCGAATTTCCGATGTAAGCTGGGCGAGATCGACCTGATCATGCGCGACGGCGCCGATCTCGTGTTCGTCGAGGTGCGCCAGCGCGCCGCCGGCGCCCAGGTGGGCGCCGCCGCCAGCATCAGTCCCGCCAAGATCCGCCGCATCGTGCGCGCCGCCCAAGTCTACCTGCAGCGCTGTCCGCGCACGCCGCCCTGCCGCATCGACGTGGTGGCGATCGACGGCGGGCGCATCGAGTGGCTCAGGAATGCGATCGACGGGATGGGATGAACCGTTCCGGAACCGCCTGGCAAGCCGCTCTTGACAGCTTTTCAAGTGTAAGCATTTTTTGCAGCACTTGATCGTCCGCCGTTGCCACTGCACTATAATCTTCGACCATGAATACACAACGCATCCTCGCTCACTTCCAGGAAAGCGCCGAACTCAAGCTGAAGTCGGGCGCCCTGCTGGCACAACCCATTTCCGACGCCATCGAACTGATGTTCAATGCGCTCTCCAATGGCAACAAAATCCTTGCCTGCGGCAACGGCGGCTCGGCCGGCGATGCGCAGCACTTTGCCGCCGAACTGGTCGGCCGCTTCGAACGCGAGCGTTTCCCGCTGCCGGCGATCTCGCTGAGCACCGACACCTCGATCATCACCGCGGTCGGCAACGACTACAGTTTCAACGAGATCTTCAGCAAGCAGGTGCAGGCGCTCGGCCAGTCCGGCGACATCCTGCTGGCGATTTCGACGTCCGGCAATTCCGGCAACGTGCTGGCAGCTGCCGAAGCGGCGCTGGAGCGCGAGATGCGCGTCGTCGCCCTGACCGGCAAGGACGGCGGCAAGCTGGGCCAGCTGCTGACCGAAGCCGACGTCCACATCAACGTGCAGCACACGCGTACCGCCCGCATCCAGGAAGTGCATCTGGTCGCGATCCACAGTATTTGCGACGGCATCGACGTCGCCCTGTTCGGAGAAGAAGATGCAAGTTAAACCCGGCGCCCTGTTGCGTCCGTTATCCAAGGCTGTACTGTGCGTGGCCTTGCTGTCCTCGCTGCAAGGCTGCGTGGCCGTCGTCGCCGGCGCTGCCGTCAGCGGGGCGATGGCCTCCACCGACCGCCGCACGCTGGGTGCCCAGACCGAAGACAAGGCCATCGCCGTGAAGGCGGAAACGCGCATGAACAGCATCGTCGGCGACGCCGGCCACGTCAACGTCAACAGCTACAACCGCAAGGTGCTGCTGACCGGCGAAGTGCGCGACGAAGCCATGAAGCGCGCGGTCGAGAACGAAGTGCGCGGCATTTCCAACGTCGAGTCGGTCAGCAACGAGCTGGAAATCGCCGGCCCGTCGAGCTACACCTCGCGTTCCAGCGATACGCTGATCACCAGCAAGGTCAAGCTCAGCCTGGCGGACAAGAAGACCGTGTCGGCCAATTCGTTCAAGGTCGTGACCGAGCGCGGCAATGTGTATCTGATGGGCCTGGTGACCCAGCGCGAAGGCAATATCGCGGCGCAGGTGGCGCAGGGCGTGTCCGGTGTGATGCGTGTGGTCAAGATCTTCGAATACATCAGCGAAGAAGACCTGCGTTCGATGCAGCCGCAGCAGGCGCAAGCCCAGTAAGGCTGCCGGCTGCCGGATAGGCAGCCATCGGCGTGCCGGACCACCGGCAAGGATGCGGTGACAGGCCTATAATGGCTTGTCACCCATAAGGATGAGATCAGACATGACGGCTCCCTCCTCTGCTTCCTCGCGTTCCTGGATCAAACCGGCCGCCATCGGCGCGGCGGTGCTGGCGATTGCCGGCGGCGCCTACGTCGCCGCGTTCAGCCAGCAGCAGGCGCCGGACGTCACCTTCATCGGCATCGACGGCCAGAAGATCAGCTCGCAGGACCTGCGCGGCAAGGTCGTGATGGTCAATTTCTGGGCCACGTCCTGCACCACCTGCGTGAAGGAAATGCCGCAGATGGTCGACACCTACAACAAGTACAAGGGCCAGGGCCTGGAATTCGTCGCCGTGGCGATGAGCTACGACCGCCCCGACTATGTGCTGAACTATGCCGCCACCCGCAAGCTGCCGTTCAAGGTGGCGCTCGATGCCGGCGGCGACCTGGCCAAGCAGTTCGGCGACGTCTCGATGACGCCGACCACCTTTGTCATCAGCAAGGATGGCAAGATCCTCAAGCGCTACCTGGGCGAACCGGATTTCGACGCCCTGCACGCGCTGCTCGACAAGTCCCTGCGCACGCACGCCTGACCTCGCGCAAGCCCCGGCCGTTCGATTGCTCCAAGCTTGACGCGCCCGCTGACGCTGTTCCACACTGGCGGGGTCAAGGAGAGCCTCATGCGCAAGCTGATCAGGTATGCCCCGGTGCTCGCCGGCCTGCTGGCGGCGGGCTGCGCCAGCGTCGATACCGGCCTCCGCCATACCGTGGTCCTGCACTACCAGCACGTCGCCAACGTCCACCGGATCGTCTTTTCCAGCCCGGTCGAGCTGCCCCAGCGCACGGGCCCGGTGCATGCGCTGCTGCCGCTGGAATCGCAGGGCTTCTGGGCGGTGTTCGTGCTGTGCAGCGTGGACGCCAGCGGCGCCGAGGTACCCAGCTTTTATTTCGACGTCGACCGCTTCCGCATCCGCTACGGCAAGCAGCGCTTCGGGCCGCTGCGCCCCTACACCGTGCGGCTCGACGACTCGGTCGATCTGAACACCCGCCGCGACACCGCCCTGATCGCCCAGGCCATCGCCAACGAAATCCAGGAAGGCCCGTCGAGCCAGGTGTTCCGCCACGGCTTCTACGGCAACCTCGATTACCGCTTCGCCATCTACCTGCCGCGCGGCTTGCCCGACTATTCCGGCGATGAATTGACTTTACGATATGACGGCGGCCAGATCATGGTGCTGGGCAATGGCTACCCGCCATCGGACATCCCGGTTGCCGGCTTCGGCGGTACCGGCATCGCGTCGCGCTGCGTGCCTTAGAACCTATCCCAGTAGGAAGAGGTCGCGCCTGGCGCGCCTGACAAGCGCGGGCGGCGTTGCTCGTCGTCGCATGGGACAACCATGCTTCCTCCTCGCGCCTTGCCCACGCTTGCCATGCATCGCCATTCGCTTCCCTCGTCCTACTGGGATAGGTTCTTAGCAGGCGCCGCGGCGATCCGCTTGGCGCTAAGCTGACGCCATCGATCAAGGGGTGGACAACAATGAATGCAGCCGACAACAAGCTGAGCGCCGAGCAGGCCTACCGCGCCATGCTGGCCTTCCTGCAGCGCGAGGTCGAATTGACCGAATCCAGCGACCTGGCCGACCTGGTCAGCGAATACCGGCTCGGGCCCGACGGCCAGCCGGCGGACCCGGCCGTATGGAACGAATGGCTGGAAGCGGTCGACAAGGCGACCGGGGGCGGCAAGCCGGCTTGAGCCAGCCGCGGCTGGTATATCTTCATGCAAACCTTGCATTTAATGCATGCAAACCCGCGTGATAAGATGACCCCATCGTACTGATCGGGGATATTCCCTTGCTCCCTCACCTCGAACTCATCGCCCGGCTCGGCCTGGCGGCGCTGCTCGGCGGCGCGATCGGTTTCGAACGCGAACGCCTGTCGTGGGCCGCCGGCCTGCGCACCCACATGCTGGTGTGCGTCGGCGCCTGCCTGTTCATGATCGTCTCGGCCTACGGCTTCAACGACGTGCTGTCGCACGAGCACGTCTCGCTCGACCCGTCGCGGGTGGCGGCCCAGGTGGTGTCGGGCATCGGTTTCCTCGGCGCCGGTTCGATCCTGCTGCGCGGCGAGATCGTGCGCGGCCTGACCACGGCAGCCAGCCTGTGGTCGGTGGCGGCGGTCGGCCTGGCCGCGGGCGGCGGGCTCTATATGGCCGCGTGCTCGGCCACCGTCATCATCCTGATCATCCTGGCCGGCCTGAAACCGCTGGAGCGCTGGTATTTCTCGTCGCGCCAGCGCCGCGAGGTGCTGATCTCGGCCGAGCGCGGCCGCCTCACCCTGCACGTGCTGGAACGCGAAATCGGTCCGGTCACGGCGCGCATCAGCACCTTCATCGTCCAGCACAGCGAGGCAGCGGCCAGCAACGACGAGGTGCTGATCGCGTTTTCGCGAATGTCCGAGAACGAGTTCCGTGAGCTGTCGGAAAAGCTGCGGCGGATTCCGGGGGTACTCAAGCTGGAGGTGAAAGGGCGGCCGGACCGGCGGGCGCCGTGACGATTGACCTCGTCAACGCTTGCCATCTCGGTAAATCATCCAGTTTGTCCCAGCACGCCGTCCCTGGCCTCGGCGGCGCCCTTGGCAGGGGTTCACGTTGCTTGCTCAGGCAGAACGCAAAACGTGGGCCCCTGCCAAGGGGCCGCCAAGGCCAGGGCGACGGTTTTATCGACGCCGACCATTTCCGGTCCGGCGATGAGGCGCTGTTACCAGCGCCCCTTCTCCTTCTTCGACTGCCGCTTGCGCGCCGCCGCATTCTGCTGCTGCAATAAGGCATCGACCCGCTCCGAGGCCTCGCGCGCCAGCTGCTGGGCCAGCTCGATGCTCGGGAAATACTCGGGCATGCGGTAACCCAGCCAGGCATAGGCCGAATACATGCGGCAGGTGTCTTCGACTTCCTGCAGGTTCTGCCAGAACAGTTCCTGCTCCTGGACCTGCAGCTTGCAGATCTTCTTGCGCGCCAGCGATTGCGCCCAGTGGGTCCAGGCGCTTTCCAGCGTCGGCACCTTGGTCGAGATCGGCACCAGCGACATCGTGAACTTCTCGGCCACGCTCAGGTCCAGCGTATCGAGCCATTCGGCGCGCTCGTTCTGCTCTTCCGTGATGCGCGGATAAAAAAAGCCGTCCGGCACATCGATGTTGTGCACAAAACGTTTCAGCAGCTTCACCAGCGAGGTCTCGCCGGTCACCGACGAGATCCGGTGCAGTTGCTCGATCGAGGGCGCCACCGCGAAGCCGCTGGCTTTCACGGGCGGGATCTTTTCCTTCATCAGCGAGCGCATGATCTCGTGGGTGTCGTCGTCGTAGCCGGCCACGAAACCTTCCTCGTGCACGCCGTAGCGCCCGGCGCGGCCGGCGATCTGCTTGGCCAGCGCCGCCGAAATCTCTTCTTCCTCGTAGCCGTTGTACTTGACCGCGGTGGTCATGACGATGCGCTGGATCGGCATGTTCAGGCCCATGGCGATGGCGTCGGTGCCGACCACGATGTCGGCCTGGCCCTCGCGAAAGCGTTCGGCCTGGGCGCGCCGCACTTCGGGCGACAGGTTGCCGTACACGGTCGCCACGGACAGGCCCATCTCGGTGATCATGTCGCGCCACATCAGCACGTTGCGGCGGGAAAACGCGATCACGGCATCGCCGCGCCGCAGGTTTCGGATCTTGCGGACCGCGCTCGGTTCCATCGACAGCGGCGCCTTGCGTTTCAGGACATGCACTTCGAGCGGACATTCCAGCCGTTCGGCCAGCGCCTCGATCGCCCTTCTCGCTTCCGGCGCCCCGACCAGGTAGACGACCGATGCGGGCGCGCCGCACACGGCCGCGGTCCAGGCGGCGCCGCGGTCGCGGTCGGCCAGCATCTGGATCTCGTCGATCACCGCCACCTGTACCGGCGTTTTGGTATCGAGCATCTCGACCGTGCTGGCGACGTGGGTCGCGTTCTCGGCCAGTCGGCGTTCTTCGCCGGTGATCAGGCTGACCGCCAGCGGCGCGCCGTCCTCGCGCACCACGCCCTGCAGGCGCTCGTAGTTTTCCAGCGCCAGCAGGCGCAGCGGCGCCAGGTAGACGCCGCTGTCGGCCTGCGCCAGCGCTTCCATCGCCTTGTGGGTCTTGCCGGAATTGGTCGGCCCCAGCAAGGCGACGAAGCGGCGCGCCATCTTGCGCGCGGTCTCGAACGAGGCCGGGTACTCGGCCAGGTTGATGCTTTCCTTGGTGCGCGCAGCGTGGCGCTCTTCCTGTTCGCGCTCGACCGCGTGATCGAGGCGCTGGCGGATGCGCTCGAACACGTATTCGGCCGGCTCGGACGTTTCAAGCTCTTCCAGCACGTGCAGGAACAGCATCGGATCGAAACCGGCATCCTCGCTCTGGTCGGCGATGTCGCGCACGAATTCCTCGACCTCCTGGTTGAGGTCATCCATGGCGTCGCGCGTGGCGCGTTCCTCGATGAGTTCGCGGCGCGCCGCCAGGTCCATCTTGCGCCACTTGCTCGGCTTGGCGAGCACGCCGCGCGCCGGCACCAGGCGGTACTCGACGTGCAGGCCGTCGACCCGCACCGCGCCCGTAAAGCGCAGGAACACCCGGCCTTCGAGCTTCACCAGCTCGGCGCCGCGCTTGGCCAGTTGCAGATCGTGTTCGAGGAAGGCGTCGTCTTCGCCCAGGTTGGTGTCGGCGTCGGTGTCGGAATGTTTCCTGCTGCTGTGTTGGTTCATGGCGCTGCCAGGTAATATCTGATTGGCAGCACTATAGCGGATACGCGTGCAGCCCGGCACGCGCACCAAAGCGTCATCTGCAACCGACTTATTTCGCTGACAGTAAGAACGCCGCCCTGCGCAGGCGGGGGCGGCAGTTTGGTTGCGTGGCAATGGGCCGAACTTGGACCCCTGCCTTCGCAGGGGCGACGTATCAGCGCACCGCGGCCGCCTCCAGTTCGCGCACGCGTGCCCGCAACGCGCGCTCCTCGTTCCAGCGTGCGGTATCGTCGCGCACCACCGCCGCGATCCCGGACACCTGACCATCGGCGCCGTGCAGCAGCGCCACCGTGAAGGCGATCGACAGCGGCTTGCCCTCCTTGTGCAGGGCCGGCACCCGCAGCAGGTCGGTGCCGTAGCGCGTTTCTCCGGTCGCCATCGTCTTGTGATAGCCCTCCCAGTGCCGCCCCTGCTGGCGCTGGGGAACGATCAGGTCGAGCGACTGGCCGAGCGCATCCTGCTCGGTGAAGCCGAAGATGCGCGTGGACGCGGCATTCCAGAACACGATGGTGCCGGCGGCGTCGCAGACGATCACGCCGTCGCCGAACGCCTGCACCAATTGTTCGAAATCCAGTTGCCGGAAATCGCGCTGCGTGTCCATGAAGCTCACACCACGCGCTGCTCGTGCAGGGCCGCGATCTGCTGCTGCGTGTAGCCCATCCCTTCCAGGATCTCGTCGGTGTGCTCGCCCAGCAGCGGCGAGCCCTTGATCTCCACGGTCAGGTCCGAGAACTTGATCGGGCTGCCCACCGTCAGGTACTTGCCGCGCTCCTTGTGGTCGACCTCGACGATGGTGCCGCTGGCGCGCAGCGACGGGTCGTTGGCAAGCTCCTTCATCGTCAGCACCGGCGCGCACGGGATGTCGAACTTGCGCAGGATGTCCACCGCCTCGAACTTGGTTTTATCCTTCAGCCAGTCCTCGATGGTGCCGAAGATGTCGAAGATCTTGTCTTGTCTCGCCTGCGCGGTCATGTAGGCCGGATCGTCGATCCACTCGTCCTTGCCGATGGCGCGGCAGATCGGCGCCCAGGCGTGGCCCTGGATCGTGAAGTAGATATAGGCGTTCGGATCCGTCTCCCAGCCCTTGCACTTCAGCACCCAACCCGGCTGGCCGCCGCCGCCGGCGTTGCCGCCGCGCGGCACCACGTCCGAGAATGTTCCGTGCGGGTATTGCGGATACTCTTCCAGGTAGCCGACCCGGTCCAGGCGCTGCTGGTCGCGCATCTTCACGCGGCACAGGTTCAGCACGCTGTCCTGCATCGACACCGCCACCTTCTGGCCCTTGCCGGTGACGTCGCGTGCGCGCAGCGCGGTCAGGATGCCGATCGCCAGGTGCATCCCGGTGTTGCTGTCGCCCAGCGCGGCGGCGGACACGGTCGGCGGGCCCTCCTCGAAACCGGTGGTGGAGGCGGCGCCGCCGGCGCACTGCGCCACGTTCTCGTACACCTTCAGGTCTTCATAGTGGTGGCCTTCGCTGAAGCCCTTCACCGACGCGACGATCATGCCGGGATTCAGTTCCTTGATGTGTTCCCAGGTAAAGCCCATCCGGTCCAGCGCGCCGGGACCGAAGTTCTCGACCAGCACGTCGGATTCCTTGATCAGGCGGGTCAGGATCTCCTTGCCTTCGGGCGTCTTGGTGTCCAGCGTCAGCGAGCGCTTGTTGCTGTTCAACATGGTGAAGTACAGCGCGTCGACACCGGGGATGTCGCGCAGCTGCGAACGGGTGACGTCGCCGGCGCCGGGACGCTCCACCTTGATCACGTCGGCGCCATACCAGGCCAGCAGCTGGGTGCAGGCCGGACCGGCCTGGACGTGCGTGAAGTCGATGATCTTGATGCCTTCCAGTGGTTTGCTCATGATGCGGGTCTCCTTATGCTATCGTCAATGGCGGATCAGACTGGTTTTTTGGCTGCGCTCTGCGGATTCAGGTTGGTCAGGCGGCCGCTCTCGGTGCCGGCGGTCTCGTCGATCACGGCGTTGATCAGCGCCGGCTTGCCGGCCGCAATCGCTTCCTTCAGCGCGCGTGCCAGTTCTTCCGGCGTGGTGGCGTGGTAGCCGACGCCGCCGAAGGCTTCGATCATCTTGTCGTAGCGCGCATTCTTGACGAACACCGTGGGCGCCACGTCCTTGCCGCCAGTCGGGTTGACGTCGGTACCGCGGTACACGCCGTTGTTGTTGAAGACGATGGTGGTGACGGGCAGCTGGTAGCGGCAGATGGTCTCCAGTTCCATGCCGGAGAAGCCGAAGGCGCTGTCGCCCTCGACCGCCACCACCGGCTTGCCGCTGACGACGGCGGCGCCGATCGCG
>Ga0308163_10000351_pt1 | contig 94740 bp, 84 predicted proteins | sample PhyTR1_FD_201037 | JGI IMG/M metagenome (GOLD analysis project Ga0308163, IMG submission 201037) | Phyllosphere microbial communities from UC Gill Tract Community Farm, Albany, California, United States - DLSLT.R1 | ecosystem: Host-associated > Plants > Phyllosphere > Unclassified | place: USA... | reverse complement strand
ACGGTGTCAGCAGGAGCTTGTGCTTTTGGTGCGGAGTCAGCGGCATGCGAAGCGGTGATCGAGGCGCCCGACAGAACGATAGCGGCAACCAGGGTATTGAACAGTTTCGATGTTTGCATGGTAGTTCCTCTCAATGAAGTTAAAAGCTTCTTACTTGGTTAAGGCAACACTTTGAAGCGTTACACAGGACCATACAGCAAGCAGCGTGCCAGCTTTTATAATCTCTTTGAAATCAAACACTTAAACAAAAAATGCATTTTTCCGGCCTGGCATGGCCAGGAAAACCCGGCTTTTTGTCGCCTGACAGCGACAGCTTGTGAGCACAATATCAAGCATCAACAATAAACCATTGATTTGAAACGTTTTTATTTTGTCGCTATTCGGCGACAGGGTCGTTTTCGCCACGGAACAGGGCCGGCGTCAGCTCGTATTTCTGCAGCAGGCGGTAGAACTCGGTGCGGTTGCGGTCGGCCAGCCTGGCCGCGTCGGCCACGTTGCCGTCGGTCAGGCGCAGCAACTGAATCAGATAGTCGCGCTCGAAGCGCTGCTTGGCTTCGTTATAGCTGAGCGCTTCCAGCGACGGCACGCGCAAGGCGCGCTGCACCAGGCTCAAGGGCACCAGCGGCGCCGTGGCCAGCGCGCACACTTGCTCCACCACATTGACCAGCTGGCGCACATTGCCGGGCCAGGGCGCGCTGACCAAGGCCGTCAGCGCGTCCGGCGCAAAACCGTTCAGCGGCTTTTGATACTTGTCGGCCAGCTTGTGCAGGAAGTGATTGGCCAGCAGGGCGATATCTTCGCGGCGCTCGGCCAGCGGCGGCAGGGTCAAGGTCACCACGTTCAGGCGGTAATACAGGTCTTCGCGAAATTGCCCTTCGGCCATCGCCACGTCCAGGTCGCGGTGGGTGGCCGACAGCAGGCGCACGTCGATCGGCCGCGTCTGGTCGGAGCCGACCGGGCGCACGGCCCGTTCCTGCAGCACGCGCAGCAATTTCACTTGCAGCGGCAGCGGCATGTCGCCGATCTCATCCAGAAACAGGGTGCCGCCATCGGCCGCCTGGAACAGGCCTTCGCGGTTGCCGACCGCGCCCGTAAACGAGCCTTTGACGTGGCCGAACAATTCCGATTCCAGCAGTTGCTCGGGGATCGCGCCACAATTGACGGCGATAAACGGCGCCTTGGCGCGGCGGCTGGCGTTGTGCAGCGCGCGCGCCAGCAATTCCTTGCCGGTGCCGCTGGGGCCACGGATCAATATGCTGGCGTCCGACCCGGCCACCAGTTTCGCTTCGGCCAGCAGCTCGGCCATCTGCGAACTGCGGCTGATCAGCTCGGCGCGCCAGCTCTCGTCACTGGACGCGGCGGCCGGCATCACGGTCGACAGGTTGACGGCGTACGCCACTTTTTCCATCAGCGCCTTGCCGTCGAACGGTTTCGTCAGATAGGCAAACGCGCCGCGCGCGGTGGCGTCGACGGCGTCGGGGATGGTGCCGTGCGCGGTCAGCAGAATCACCGGCAGGGCCGAATGCTGACGGCGGATATCGTCGAACAGGGCCAGGCCGTCGCGGCCCGGCAATTGCACGTCGGTAATCACCAGCGCCGGCAGTTCGACGGCCAGGCGCGCCAGCGCCGCTTCCGCGCTACCCACCGCCGTCACCCGATAGTTGCCGGCCTGCAGGCGGATCGTCAGCAGGCGCAGCAGGTCCGGGTCGTCATCAACCAATAAAATATGTGCCTGACTCATTTTGGCGCTCCCGCTGCCGGGCGCACAGATAAACTGCGCTCGATGTTTTTCAGCGCTTCGAGTTTTTCATTGAGCTGGTCGTTGCGGCGCTGGGCCTCGCGCACCTGGCCGTTGAGCCGTTCCACCGCCTCGTCCTGGCGCCGCAGGTCGGCGTACTGGCCGGACAGGAACTGCGCCAGCGGCGCCAGCAGTTTCGCTTCGTCGCTGGTCGCTTGCGTGATCGAATCGAGCAGGGTTTGCGCACGCGCCAGATCGCCCGGCGTGCGCAGGGTGGCCTGCAGCATGGCGCGGCGGATGGTGTTGTGCGGCGCATGGTCGGCGCGCGCCAGTTCCAGCTGGGCTTTCACCAGCTCGGACGACGACATCGCGCGCAGGCTGGCCTGGTAGGCCAGCAGTTCGGTCAGCTTGGGATCGGCCACGACGACGATGCGCGGCGGCGTTTGCACCAGTACGGGCGTCTGTTTCACGGGCGGTGGCGCGGCGCAGCCGGCCAGCAGCAGGGCGCAGGCGGCCAATAGCGGCGCGGAAAGTTTAATCATCATAAGGGCAGTTCTATCCGAAAGTGAGCGCCGGCCGGGCGCGGTAAAAGAAGGACGCGGCCATCGTGGGCGGCAATATATTCGCGCACGATGGACAGGCCGATGCCATTGCCGTTGCGCGCGCCGGCCACTTGGCGCACGCCCTGGTAAAACGGCTCGAAAATACGTTCGGCATCTTCGGGCGCGACGCCGGCGCCCTGGTCGATGCAGTCGATGCGGGCACAGCCCTGGTCACCCGACAGTTCAAAGCGCACGCTGCCGCCCTCGGGGCTGAAACGCACGGCGTTCGACAGCAGATTGGCCAGCACGGTGGCCAGCTTGTCGCGGTCGGCCTTGACGATCAGCGGCTCGCCCCGTATGTCGATCGTCAGGCGGCGCGCCTGCCATTGCAATTGCTGCGCCGCCACCACCTCCTGCAGCAGCGCCAGCAGGTCCACCTTGCTGTGCGCCAGGTGCTGGGCGTCAAAGGCGGCGGTATTGTAGCGCAGCAAGTCTTCGATCTGGGTTTGCAAGGACGCCGTGTTTTGCTGCAGGATGCCGGCGATTTCGCGCTGGCCATCGCTGAGTTTGCCGGCCACCTCGTCTTCCAGCAGGGCCACGCCTTCGCGCAGTGCCGCCAGCGGGGTTTTCAGTTCGTGCGAGATATGGCGCAAAAAACGTTCCTTGTCGGCGTCCAGGCTGGCCAGGCGCTGGCGCAGCCAGTCCAGCTGCTGGCCCAGCAAGCGCGTATCGGCCGGGCCGCCGACGACGATGGTCTGGTCGTAGCGCTTGTCACCGAGTCGCTCGATGGCGCGCTCGATGCGGCGCAGCGGGCGCGACAGCAGAAAACCGAAACAGGTGGCCAGCACGGCCGCCAGCACCACGGCGCCGATCACCAGCAGGCCCAGCAGGCGGCGCTGGCGTTCGAGTTCCACCAGTAAATCGTCATTGCGGCTGCCGATTTCCGTCTTGCTGTCGCGCGCCACGGTGTCGTTGATCTGCGCCATGCGCACAAAGGCGCGCGACACCACCGCGTGGCCGTCGCGCTTGCGCTTCTTGCCAGCTTGCAATACTTCCCAGGCCGACTCGGCCTGCGCCATCCATTCGTCGGCCAGTTGCGGCGCAAAATGCGGCGTGGCGCGGTTCAGCACGCTGAGCGCGCCAGCCGCTTCCTCGCGCGCGCTGGCAAAGCGCTCGCGAAACACCGGGTCGTCCAGCACCATGAACTGGCGCGCGCTGCGCTCCATCGCCAGCGTCCGTTCGGCCAGGCGCTGCGACTGTTCCGTCAGGGTAATCGCCTGCGCCGCCGTTTCGCGGCCGAGACGGGCCAGGTGTTCCAGGGTCAGCAGGGCTTGCACGGAGGTGGCCGCCATGATGCCGGCCGTCAGGATAAACGCGGCAAACAGCAGCTGGCGAAAGGAAAGTCTGGACAAGGTGCGGCCTTCGGCAGGGGAGCGTGGGAAAAGGCGCATAGTACGCCAAGCAGGCGCAGCATGACGCCGCCTTCCCTCAAATGGCCGATATTACAAGATTGCCGGATTGCCTGCTGTCCAGGGTGCCGGCGGCGCACGGCGAATAGTCCTAGTACAATAGGAATAAACCTAAAAGCATCCTCGCACCGGCGGCCAGCCCTGGCTTTTCGCCGTGTTGCCCCAAGATACGATGCAAGCCCCGAGTCAGTCCCAGTCACCTACAGCAGAGATCCCATACCGCATGAGCACATTTGAAAAAGTCAGCAGCAACTTCATTCCAGTCTTGCAGGCAACCATCGAGCAATACGTCGAGCCCGCATCGGGCATGCGCCATATCCATATGCATACCGAGCAGGCTGAAATGGTGTTCCTGGTGGCTTTTCCCACCGTGCCTGAAGTGAGCGACGGCCGCGCGCATATCCTGGAGCACCTGGCCTTGTGCGGTTCGGCCCGCTACCCGGTGCGCGACCCGTTCTTCTCGATGCTGCGCCGCTCGACGGCCACCTTCATGAATGCGATGACCTACCCGGACCGCACCGTGTACCCGTTCGCCAGCACCGACCGCAAGGATTTCTTCAATCTGCTGGACGTCTACCTGGACGCCGCCTTCTTCCCGAATCTCGACTACCTGAACTTCCGCCAGGAAGGCTGGCGCCATGCCTTCGAAGGCGACAAGCTGGTCTACCAGGGCATCGTCTTCAATGAAATGAAGGGCGCCTTCAACAGTCCCATGCGCGCGCTCGACAGCGGCATCGCCAGCACCTTGCTCAAGGGCACCACGTACGAAGTGGAGTCGGGCGGCGATCCGCTCGATATCCCGGAACTGACGCACGAGATGCTGAAGGAGTTCCACGCCAGCCACTACCACCCGTCGCAAGCCGTGATCATGACCGCCGGCAATATCGAAGCGTCGGCCGTGCAGGAACAGGTGGCCGAACGCGTGCTGTCGAAACTCAGCGGCTTTTCACCGCGCCGCCTGCCGCAACTGGCCCCGGCCTGGACCGCGCCGCAGGAAAACATCGTAAAAATTCCGTCGCAGGAAGCGCGCGACGATGAATTCGGCCTGCAGTTCGCATGGCTGCTGGGCGAGTCGTCCGATCCGCTGGCGTTCTACCACGCGCACCTGCTGTCGGCCGGTTTGCTCGGTGAATCGTCGGCGCCGGTGATGCGCGCGATGGAGTCGGCCGGTTACGGCCGCCCGTCGGACATGAACGGCCGCGACGCCGGCACGCGCCAGATGGTGTTCCATATCGGCATGGAAGGCCTGACGGAAGAGCAGATCGCCGATGCGCACGCACGCATCTGGGCCGCGCTGGAAGAAACGGCGGAAGAGGGCATTCCGGCCGCCGTGCTGCACGCGGCCCTGCGCGACATCAAGTACGGCCAGCGCGAAATCAGCAGCGGCCGCATGCCTTACGGCCTGGGCCGCCTGCTGCACGCCTTGCCGCTAGCCATGTATGACGGCGACGTGATGGATGCATTCGACAATGCGGCCATCCTGGAAACGCTGGAACAGCAGATCGACGACCCGGAGTTTTTCAAGCAGCTGGTACGCGACCTGATCGCCAACCCGACCCGCTTGACCACCCGCGTGGTGCCCGATGCCGCCTTCTTCACGGAACGCGCCGCGCAGGAAGACGCCAAGCTGGCGGCGCTGCAGGCCAGCCTGAGCGACGAACAGCGCGCGCACATCGTGGCCGAGTCGGCCGCGCTGGACGCCCACCAGCAACTGCCGTCGAACTCGGAAGTGCTGCCGCGCATCCGCCCGAGCGACGTCAGCGCGCATCCGCGCCCGGCGCTGGCGATACCCGAAGCCGTCAACGGCGCGGTGGCGTTTTCGATCGCCTCGAACGGCATCAGCTATGCCAACGTGCTGTATGACGTGTCGCACCTGCCGGAAGCATCGTGGCCATGGCTGCGCCTGTACACCGACCTGGCGCCGGAACTCGGTGTCGGCGAGATGTCGTTCGACGACGCCAGCGCCTGGCGCCAGAGCATGGTGCCATCGTTCCATATCGGCCTGGAAGCGATTCCCCGCCCGCAACAGACCATGCGCGTGGAACTGTCGTTCTCGGCCAGCGGCCTGCGCGAAGAACACGAAGCGATCGCCGCCGTGCTGTCGGCCTGGATCGCCAAGCCGCGCTTCGATGAAGAAGAGCGCCTGGCGTTCCTGATCGAAAGCCTGGTGCAGGACAAATTGAGCAGCCTGGCCGAGTCCGGCAGCCGCTACGCCATGCTGGCCTCGACCGCGCCGCTGTCGCCGATGCGCCGCTTCGACGACATCATCGGCGGCCCGGCCGCGCTGCCGTTCTACCGCCGCTTGCAGCAGTTGAGCAAGTCCTCCGAGGGCTTGCAGGAAATCGCGCGCGAGCTCGACGCGCTGCACGCCCACATCATCGCCCAGCCGCCGACCGTGCTGTGCGCCGGCCTGGACCAGGACGGCGTGATCCTGGCCGGCCTGCTGGACCTGCCCAAGGTCGATGCCGCGGCCGCGAAGGAAGAAGTGGTGGAAGAGGGCGCCGTGAATGCGCCGCCGGTGGTGCCGCTCGCGCTGGCCAATACGGCCCTGCACGCGACCAGCCAGATCAACCATTGCTTCGTCTCCTGGACCGTGCCCGGCGTGCATAGCCCGGACGCGTCGGCGCTGGCGGTGGCGGCCGAACTGATGACCAACCAGGTGCTGCATACGGCGCTGCGCGAAAAAGGCGGCGCCTATGGCGGCAGCGCCAGCTATGCGGCCGGCGCCGGCACGTTTACATTGAGTTCCTACCGCGATCCGCGCCTGGCCGGCACCTATGCCGACTTCGACGTGACCCTGACGCAGATCCTCGACGGCGCGTTTTCGCAGGAACAAGTGGAAGAGGCCATCATCTGCGTGATCAAGGGCCTGGACAAGCCGCACTCGCCGTACGCCGAAGCGCTGACCGCCTGGAACATGCAGCAGCGCGGCACCACGGAAGCGGTGCGCCAGCAGTTCCGCACCGGCGTGCTGACCTGTACCCTGGAGCAGATCAAGGCCGTCACCCGCACCTGGCTGAAAGACGGCCAGCCGAGCCGCGCCGCGTTTGCGGGCAATACGACGCAAGACCTGGCCGGGCTGGACGTGGTGGATTTGCTGGCGCTGGCGAGCTGAGTCAACAATGGTGTCGGGTTGAGCCAACAATGGTGTCGGATTACGCGCTTGCGCGCTAATCCGACCTACGTTGGCTGATGTCGATTCGTAGGTCGGGTTAGCGCTCCGCGCGTAACCCGACATCACCGCCACCGCCAACGTTCACTGCGGTATCGCTTCCGGTTCCATGAACATCACCTCCCACTGATGTCCATCGGGATCCTGGAAGCTGTGGCCGTACATGAAGCCGAAATCGATCGGCTCCTTGTAGAGGCTGCCGCCGGCCGCCACGGCTTTCGCCACCAGCTGATCGACTTCGGCCCGGCTTTCCGCCGACAAACACAGCAATACTTCCGTCGCCTGCTTTGTATCGCACAGCTGCCTGGGCGTGAACTGTCTGAATTTTTCCTCCGTCAGCAGCATCACGAAACTGCTCTCGCTGACGATCATGCAGGTCGCCGTCTCATCGGTGAAATGGGCATTGAAACTGAAGCCCAGCGCGGTGAAAAACCGTACCGAGCGGTCGAGTTCCTTGACGGGCAGGTTGACAAACAGTTTGCGGGACATCGTATCTCCTTGAAGTCGATCGAATAAAGATGCCCATCGATTTTACCGGCACTCTTCAAACGCCGGCGCGCCCTACCGTCTTCGCCGCATAGCCGAAATACCGGCTGAAGGCGGCGCTGAAATTGGCCGGGTGGCGATAACCCACCTGCCAGCCCGCCTGCGCCACCTGGCAGCCGTTTTCCAGCAGCAGATGCGCGCGCCGCATGCGCAGCGCCAGCAGGGTGCGGTAGGGGCTGTCGTGGTAGCGGTGGCGCCAGCCCTGTTTCAGCTTGAACAGGCTCAGGCCCACTTGCGCGCACAGATAGTCCAGCGTCAGTTCCTGCGCCAGTTGTTCCTCCATCAGCGCATGGGCGCGCTCGATTTTCGCGATCTCGGCCTCGCTCCAGCGCGTCACCATGACGGGCGCCGGCTGCAGCGCGCGCAGCTGTTCCGACAGCAAGCTGAGCACGCCGATATGCATGGCCAGCGCATCGTGCCCATGCAGTAGCGAACGGGCCAGCAGGGCGCCGGCGCGCGTGGTGGCGCCAAACGCCAGCGGCCGCACGCCATGCTCGGGCAGCAAGGCATCATGGCCGTAGCGCGCCAGCGCGCGTTCATCGACCAGCAGGCGCAGTTGCGCCACGCGCTGGCCCGCTTCGAAGCGCCGCTCGCCGCTGCCCTGGCGAAACGCGGACACGGTCGTATGGCCCTGCTCGAAGCGCAGCCGGGCACCGTCGCGCCCGACATAGCCGGACCGGCCCTGCAGCCCGATCGTAATCACCAGCCCGCCCGCTTCGCCGCCGCGCACCGCCTGCTCGACCAGCGCCTGGCGCGGGTGGAAATCGGAATGCACCAGCAGCAGCCCCTCATCGATGCTGGTCTGCCTGAAACGGCCTTCGCCGTCACCGGCATCGCGCTGCCGGCGCATCCATTCGGGCGTATCGGACTCCTGTAACAGCATGCCTGCTCCTTTCAACGCAATGCAGATGAAATGCGCCTGATCGCATACAAATGCAAATGATAATTATTCTCATTGTTGCATAAAATGGTGGACATGTCCTCATCACCTAAAGGAAAACCACATGAGCTTCGATACGCCCCACGCCCTGCAATCGTATTGGGACCTGGCCGTCGCGCCGGTGCAGGCCGACGCCCTGGCCGCCACCCTGGAACTGGGTATTTTCGATGCCCTGGCAACACCACAAACGGCGCAGCAGCTGGCCGATGGCCTGGCCTTGCACACGCCACATACGGCGCTGCTGCTGGAACTGCTGTGGAGCATGCATCTGCTCGAACGCAACGCCGCCGGCAGCGCCGACAGCTACCGCTGCACCGCCACCGCACTGCAATATTTTTGCCGTGATTCAACCACCTTTTGCGGCGACGCCTGGTTGTACCGCCTGCATGCACTGCGCGATTTCGGCCTGCAATTGAACACCCTGGTGCGCGACGGCGGCCAGCCGGCACCCTACCAGAGCGCCAGCGGCGTCAACTGGGCGTTGGCGGCCCGGCAGCAGATCGGCCAGGAACAGCGCGCCGTTACCATGCGCGCGGCGCTGTCGGTAATGGAACGCATCGCGCCGTTCAGTTCAGCCGACACGCCGCTGCGGCTGCTGGACCTCGGTGGCGGCCCCGGCTGGGTTGCCATCGCGCTGGCGCAAGCCCACGCCCGCCTGCAGGGCACGGTGTTCGACTGGCCGGAAACGGTGGCCGTAGCCAACGCCAATATCGCCCACGCGGGGCTGGCGACGCGTCTCGATACCCTCGGTGGCGACCTGGCCAGCGACGAGATCGGCAGCGGCTACGACCTGGTCTGGTGCTCGTCGGTGCTGCACTTCGTGCCCGACCTGCCGGCCAGCCTGCGCAAGATCCACACGGCCCTGAAACCGGGCGGGGTACTGGTCTGCGTGCAGGCGGAAATTGCCGCCACGCCCGGCGACGCCGCACGCGTGCTGCCGTACTACCTGGGCATGCGCATGCTGGGCCGCCACGTCACGCGCCAGGGCGAACTGGCGGCGCACCTGCAGGCGGACGGCTGGCGGCATGTGGAGCAATACCAGGCCAGCGATTTTCCGATGGCGCCGGTGCAGGTCATCATTGCCCGCAAGGCTGCCACGGCGGACTAGGCTTGATCGTCGTGCACGCCTTGCAAGGTGTCGGCCAGCAGGGCCGCCAGCCGCTCGACGGGCGGGCGCGGCGTGTGCGCGGCGCGCAGCAGTTCCAGCGACAGCGACGGCAGCGCGGGCAGGCCGGCCTGCACCGCATCGAGCGCGCACACCGAGGCCGGCAAGCCGTAACTGGTACGCACCGTCACGCCCAGGCCGGCCGCCGCCGCCGCCCACAAGCCGGCCAGGCTGGGGCTGGTAAACGCGATGCGCCAGGCGATGCCGGCGCGATCGAGCGCATCGGTGGCGCAGCGCTGGAACAAACAAGGGCGGTCGAACGCGATCAGCGGCAGCGGCTCGCCCGACTGCGGCTGCCACGGCAGGGTGGCCGAGGCGATCCAGCGCATCTCGGGCGTGGCGATCAGGGTGCGCCGCTGCGCCGGCCATACGGCCAGCTCCTGCAAACCGCTGCAGCCCCACAGCAGCGCCAGGTCGAGCTGGTCCAGTTCCAGGCGTTCCATCAAGTCCGTGTTGCGCGCGACATGCGCCTCGATGCGTACCTTGGGATGGGCGCGGGCAAACCGCCCCAGCACGGCCGGCAGCAGCGCTTCGCCAAAATCTTCCTGCAGGCCCAGCCGAACCCAGCCTTCCAGTTCCACCCCGCGCAAGGCAACGGCGGCCTCGTCGTTGAGCTCGACCATGCGGCGCGCATAGCCGAGCAGCACGTCGCCGGCATCGGTCAGCGCCAGGCCGCGGCCCGACTTGCGAAACAGCGGCAGGCCGGCCTGCTCTTCCAGTTTTTTCAGTTGCGCGCTGACGGCCGAGGTGGAGCGGCCCACCTTGTCGGCCGCGCGCGCAAAGCTGCCCAGCTCGATGCCGGCCACATAGCTGCGCAAAAAGGCGATATCAAAATTGAGTACGTTCATGACCATCCGGTTTTATCGAACAATCAGATAAAAATTATCTGATATTCAGAATCATCGTACTGCGCAACACTGACATGGTCAATCACAGCTTTTAATTCCATCATGAACGCTTCCTGCCCCGCCATCGTTGCCGCTGCGCCCGCCCTGAGTCCCGCCCACCGCTGGAAAGTGCTGGGGGTCGGCGTGGCCGCCAACGCCAGTTTTTCCGCCTGCGCCAACGGCATGCCGACCACCGCCATCTGGCTGCGCAGCGGCTATCACCTGAGCAATACCGAACTGGGTGTGGCGCTGGGCGCCATGGGCCTGGGGGTGGCGTTGTCCGAACTGCCGTGGGGCATGGCCACCGACCGCTGGGGTGACCGGCCCGTGCTGCTGACCGGCTTGCTCGGCACCCTGCTGGCCCTGCTCACCCTGATGCTGTGGATTACGCCGCAGGGCGGAGCCGTGCCATCACTGACGTCCTTGGCAACCGGCCTGGCGCTGGTGGGCGTCTTGGGCGGCAGCGTCAACGGCGCCAGCGGCCGCGCCGTGATGCGCTGGTTTGGCGCCGGCGAACGCGGTTTTGCGATGAGCATCCGCCAGACCGCCGTGCCATTGGGCGGTGGCCTGGGCGCGCTGCTGCTGCCGACCCTGGCCGCCCGGTATGGCTTCGTGCCCGTCTTCGGCGTACTGGGCCTTTTTTGCGCCGTGACGGCGCTGTTGACCTGGCGCTGGATGCACGAGCCCGCTTTCACGCCTGAGGCCGCCAGGGGCCCGCAAAACGCGTCCATGGGCGTGCCTGACGGCAAGCCTGTCTCTCCGCTGCACAATCGCCAGGTGTGGCGCATGGTGGCCGGCATCGGCATCTTGTGCGTGCCGCAGTTTGCGATCCTCAGCTATGCCACCGTGTTCCTGCACGACCATGGCCAGCTGGGCCTGGCGCAGATCACGTCCGTGATGGTGATGCTGCAACTGGGCGCGATGGTAATGCGCATCTGGAGCGGGCGCCATACCGACCGCCATGCGAATCGCCCGGCCTACCTGCGCGGCTCGGTGCTGGTGGCGCTGGCCTCGTTCCTGCTGCTGGCCGGCGTGGCGGGGCTGGCGGCGCCGGGCTGGCTGCTGATGGCGGCCGTGATCCTGGCCGGCGTGTGCGTGTCGGCCTGGCATGGCGTGGCCTATACGGAACTGGCGACCCTGGCCGGCGCCAGCAGTGCAGGCACGGCGCTGGGCATGGCCAATACGGCCGTCTATGTGGGGCTGTTCGCCACGCCGGTCGCGCTGCCGCATTTGCTGGCGGCCAGCAGCTGGGCCTGGGTCTGGCTGGCGGCGGGACTGGTGGCGCTGCTCGCCTGGCCGCTGTTTCCCAAGCCTTAAGAAACCAGGGAAATGCGGTACACGCAGCGCATGGCATCGGCCAGCACATGCTGCTCGCGCACCACGCTGGCGATTGGGCCCACCACTTCCTGGAACAGTTGCAGTTCGGAGCGGCAAAAACCCTGGCAGGTGCGGGCTGCCGCGCAGATCGGGCAATGGTCTTCGATCAGCAGCCAGTCGTCACCATCGGGCTCCACCCTGGCCATATACCCCTCTTCATCGCGGATCGCGGCCAGCTGCGCCAGACGCGTCGGCAAGTCCGGCGCCGAACACGCCAGCGCATAGGCGCCACGGCTTTCCTCTTCGCGCTGCGTGATCAGCCGGTTCAAGCCGTCCTCGCCAAACAGCTGGCGCACCGAGCCGATCAGCTTGATGGTCAGCTGGGCATGCGTGTCGGGAAAGCGCGCATGGCCAGCCTCTGTCAGCACCCAGTTCTGGCGCGGCCGCCCGGCGCCCGCCTGGGCCTCCTGCCGTCCTTCGATCAAGCCCGCCGTGACCAGCTTTTGCACCTGCTGGCGCGCCGCCTCGCCCGTCATGGCCAGGGTCTTGGCCAGCGCGGCCGTGGAGACGGGACCCTTGGTCTTGATGAAATACAGGATGCGCTCCGTCGTCTGCGGGGTCGCAGCGCTGTCGCCATTATCCAAACGTTTACTTGTGTAATTCATTTTGCTCAACTATGATGGGGCCAGTTATCCAACCGATTGCTTGCATAATAGGCTGATAGCACTATGCTGTCGAGTGGTCCATGCCAGCAAGCTTCTTTGACGGGAACCACCATGCCGCTACACGATACCATTTTGCTGTTTCAAGCCGTGCTCGCTTCAGGCCTGGCTTGCTGGCTCAGCATTGCCGCCATCAACAATCTGCACGCCTTTCATGGCGCGGTCTGGGCCATCGGCAACACCATGCGCATGGACCCGCTGCGCCAGGATCCGACCATTCAAACACCGCTGCTGCGCCGTGCCGTGACGTCATTGACCTTGCACCGGCTGGCGCTGCTGGTGGTGCTGGCGCTGCAACTGGGCGCGGCAATCGCCGCCTGGAGCGGGGTGGCGCTGTTCTTCCACGATGGCCTGGCGGCCGCGCTGCCCTGGCTCAATCTCGCCCTGTGCGCGATGGCGGCCTTCCTGCTGCTGATGCATCTGGGTGGCCTGTGGTTCGGCTACTGGATCGCGCAGGAAGGCTTGCAGAGCACGCACCTGGTGCTGCTGCTGTTCACCCTGTCCCTGTTCTTCCTGTTTAACGCGCGGCTCTGACGCGCCCTTCCCGAAAGACTGCATCATGAAAATCAACCTTGCCGGCGCTGGTGCGCTGGCCATCACGCTCGCGGTGGCGGGCATCTTCACGTACCCACGCCTCGAATCACACGCCGCCGAAGCGGCGCCATACCCGGCCACCAAGGTGGCGCTGGCAACCGTATTGGCCGGCACGCAAGCACGTTATTTCACCGGCGTCGGCGAGCTGGAAGCGGCACGCCAGGTGCAGGTGGCGGCCGAAACGGGCGGGCGCGTTACCGCCATCCGCTTTGCCTCGGGCCAGCAGGTGAAAACAGGCGAGGTGCTGGTGCAGCTCAACGACGCGCCGGAACAGGCATCCCTGTTGCGCCTGCGCGCCCAGCTGCACAATGCCGAGACCAGCTACGCCCGCACCCGCCAGCTGGTGCAGGACAAGGCCGCAACGCAGGAACAGTTGGACAGCGCGCTGGCCATGCGCGACGCCGCCCTGGGCGAAGTGCGCCAGACCGAGGCGCTGATCGCGCAAAAGACCATACTCGCGCCCTTCGCCGGCCAGATGGGCATCCGCCGCGTGCATGCGGGCCAGTACCTGAACCCGGCCGATACGGTGGCCAGCCTGGTCGACACCAAAGCGCTGCTGGTGAACTTTTCTCTCGATGAACAGGGCAGCGCCAAACTGGCGCCAGGGCAGGCGGTACAGTTGACGGTCGACGCGTATCCCGACCAGGTATTTGCGGCGCAGATCAGCGCCATCGATCCCCTGATTTCACGCGCGCGCATGGTGCAGGTGCAAGCCAAACTGGCCAACCGGGAGGGCATTCTGAAGGCCGGCATGTACGCCAATGTCAAGGTGGCGCGCGATGGCAAAGAGCGGCAACTGACGGTGCCGGAAACGGCGGTCACCTACAACAGCTATGGCGACACGGTATTCGTCGCGCAGCAGGGCAAGACGCTGACCGTGAAACGGGTGGCCGTCACCTTGGGCGAACGTGCGGAAGGCCGCGTGGAAATCGTCAAGGGGCTTGCGGCCGGCCAGCAGGTGGTCGCCTCGGGCCAGCTGAAGCTCGCTGACGGCATGGCCGTGCAGGCGGTCGCCAATACCCTGGAAAAGGACACCGCGCGATGAACTTTACCGACCTGTTCGTGCGCCGGCCCGTGCTGGCGCTGGTGATCAGCAGCCTGATCGTGATGCTCGGCATGCTCGCCATCAAGCAGCTGCCGGTGCGCCAGTACCCGATGCTGGAATCGTCGACCATCACCATCGCCACCCGCTATCCGGGCGCCTCGGCCGACCTGATGCAGGGCTTTGTCACGCAGCCGATCGCGCAGGCCGTGTCGTCGGTGGAAGGCATCGACTACCTGACGTCGTCGTCGGTGCAGGGCGCCAGCCTGGTCACCGTGCGCATGGAACTGAATCGCGATTCGACCCAGGCGCTGACGGAAGTCATGGCCAAGGTCAACCAGGTGCGCTACAAGCTGCCCGAAGGCGCGTTCGATCCCGTTATCGAACGCTCGGCCGGCGACTCCACCGCGGTGGCCTATGTCGGCTTTGCCAGCGATACGGTATCGGCGGCGCAACTGACCGACTACCTGGCGCGCGTGGTGCAGCCGATGTTCGCCACCATCGATGGCGTGGCAAAAGTCGACACCTTCGGCGGCCAGCAACTGGCCATGCGCCTGTGGCTCGACCCGGCAAAACTGGCGGCGCGGGGACTGACGGCGTCCGACGTGGCGGCCGCCGTGCGGCGCAATAACTACCAGGCCGCGCCCGGCAAAATAAAGGGGCAATTTGTCGTCTCGAATATCAGCGTCAATACGGACTTGACCAGCGTGGCGCAGTTTCGCGAGATGGTGATTGCCAATGGCAAGGACGATGGCGGCGCGCTGATACGGCTGAAGGATATCGGCACGGTGGAACTGGGCGCGGCCGCCAGCGACACCAGCGCCAGCATGGACGGCGTGCCGGCCGTGCACCTGGGCCTGTTTCCCACGCCGGGCGGCAATCCTCTGGTGATCGTCGACGGCATCAAGCAGCTGCTGCCCGAGATCCAGAAAACCCTGCCGCCGGGCGTGAAGGTGGAACTGGCATTCGAGACGGCGCGCTTTATCCAGGCCTCGATCGACGAAGTGGCGCACACGCTGCTCGAAGCCCTGGCGATCGTGGTGCTGGTGATCTGGTTGTGCATGGGTTCGCTGCGCTCGGTGCTGATCCCCGTAGTCACCATTCCGCTGTCGATGCTGGGCGCGGCCGCGCTGATGCTGGCCTTCGGCTTCAGCATCAATCTGCTGACGCTGCTGGCGATGGTGCTGGCGGTGGGCCTGGTGGTCGACGACGCCATCGTGGTGGTGGAAAACGTGCACCGCCATATCGAGGAAGGCAAGACGCCGGTGGCGGCGGCGCTGGTGGGCGCGCGCGAAGTGGCCGGCCCCGTGATCGCCATGACGATCACCCTGGCGGCCGTATATGCGCCGATCGGCATGATGGGCGGTTTGACGGGCGCGCTGTTCAGGGAATTCGCGCTGACCCTGGCCGGCGCGGTGGTGGTATCGGGCGTGGTGGCGCTGACCCTGTCGCCGGTCATGAGTTCCTTCCTGCTGCAGTCAAAAACCACGGAAGGGCGCATGGCGCGCGCCGCCGAACACTTTTTTGGTGGCTTGACGGGCCGCTATGCGCGCCTGCTGGCCTGGTCGCTGGGGCGCCGCTGGCTCAGCGGCGGCTTTGCCCTGCTGGTGATGGTCAGCCTGCCGTTCCTGTACCTGCTGCCGCAGCGCGAACTGGCGCCGTCGGAAGACCAAGCCAGCGTGCTGACCGCCATCAAGGCGCCGCAGCATGCCAGCCTCGAATACGTCGAGCGTTTCTCGCATAAACTCGAAGAGATCTACCGGCGCGCGCCGGAGACGGCGTCGACCTGGATCATCAACGGCAGCGACGGCACGGCGTCCAGCATCGGCGGCATCAACCTGACGCCATGGGGCGAGCGCGCGCGCAATGCGGCCGTGATCCAGGCCGAGCTGCAGCAGGCGGTGGGCGACGTCGAAGGCACCAGCATTTTCGCCTTCCAGATGGCGCCCTTGCCGGGCTCCAGCGGCGGCTTGCCGGTGCAACTGGTGCTGCGCAGCGCGCAGGATTACGCCACCGTGTTTCGCACCATGGAGTACATCAAGCAGCGCGCCCGCGACAGCGGCCTGTTTGCCGTGGTCGACAGCGACCTCGATTACAACAACCCGGTGCTCAAGGTGCGCATCGACCGTTCCAAGGCGAACAGCCTGGGCGTGCGGATGCAGGACATCGGCGAGTCGCTGGCGGTGCTGGTGGGCGAGAACTACCTGAACCGCTTCGGCCTCGACGGCCGCGCCTATGACGTGATCGCGCAAAGCCCGCGCGCCCAGCGTTTGACGGCGCAGGCGCTGACGCAGCAATACGTGCGTGCCGACGATGGCAGCCTGGTGCCGCTGTCCGGCCTGGTGAGCCTGGCGCAGGAGGTCGAGCCGAACCAGCTGACCCAGTTCAACCAGCAAAACGCCGCCACCTTCCAGGGCGTGCCGGCGCCCGGCGTGACCCTGGGCGACGCGGTGGCCTTCCTCGACGGCGTGGCGAAAAACCTGCCGCCCGGCTTCAGCTACGACTGGCAGTCCGACGCGCGCCAGTTCGCCACCGAAGGCAATGCGCTGCTGCTGGCGTTTCTCGCCGCCGTGATCGTGATCTACCTGGTGCTGGCGGCGCAATATGAAAGCCTGATGGACCCGTTAATCATCCTGATCACGGTGCCGCTGTCGATTTGCGGCGCCCTGATTCCGCTGGCGCTGGGCTGGGCCACCATCAATATCTATACGCAGATCGGCCTGGTGACCCTGATCGGCCTGATCAGCAAGCACGGCATCTTGATGGTGGAGTTTGCCAACGAATTGCAGGCGCACGAGCGGCTTGACCGCGCCAGCGCGATTGCCCGCGCGGCGCAGATACGCCTGCGGCCCATTTTGATGACGACGGCCGCCATGGTGGTGGGCCTGGTGCCGCTGCTGTTCGCTTCCGGCGCGGGCGCCAACAGCCGTTTTGGCCTCGGCCTGGTGATCGTCTCGGGCATGCTGGTCGGCACCCTGTTTACCCTGTTCGTGCTGCCGACCATGTACACCTTTTTGGCCCGCAATCACGCCGCCGGCCATGCCAGCGCACGCGCCCAGGCGCTGGCGCAGGCCAGCGCAACACAAGGATCATGATGAACCAGAAAACCCTCGCCCTTACGCTCGCGTCACTGCTGCTGGCCGGCTGCGCCGTCAGCCCCGCCTATGTCGCGCCGGACACGCCGGCCATCACCTTGGCCAGCCCGCAGCAGGCGCAATTCAAAGGCACCGGCAGGACCATCAGCGCCACGCCATGGTGGACCTTTTTTGACGATGCGGTGCTGGCGCAACTGATCACCGGCGCGCTGGCGAACAACCGCGATATCGCCCAGGCGCAAGCCAATTTGCTGGCCGCGCACGCCGTGTTTGACGAGCGCCAGCGCGACCGCCGGCCCGCCATCACCGGCCAGGCCGGCTGGCAGCGCCAGGTGGAACAAACCGCGCCCGATGCACGTACCGCGACCAGCAGCACGCGCATCGGCCTCGACGCGCAGTGGGAGCTGGACCTGTTTGGCAGACTGGCGCATCTGAGCCGTTCGGCGCAGGCCCGTGCCGGCGCCGCGCACGCCGATCTGCGCCAGGCGCAACTGGTGATCGCCGCCGAGGTGGCGCGCAATTACTACCAGGCGCTGGGCGACCGGCAAGGCCTGGCGCTGGCGCAAGCGCAGGTCGACAGCTGGCGCGAAACGGTGGCACTGATCGAGGCGCGCCTGGCGGCTGGCAGCGGCCTGCCGGAAGAGCGGCAAAACGCACTGGCCAACCTGGCGCGCAGCGAGGCGGCATTGCCGCCCTTGCAGGCAAGCTTGCGCCAGGCCAGCTACCGGCTCGATGTGTTGCGCGGCCAAGCGCCGGGCGCCACCACGCTGGCCCTGACGGCACCGGCTGCGGCGCCACTGGCCGGCCAGCTGCCGCTCGGCGATGTCAACCAAATGATCAGGCAGCGGCCCGACGTGGTGCGCGCCGAGCGCCTGCTGGCCGCCTCCAGCGAAGACGTGGGCGCGGTCACGGCCGAGTTGTATCCAAGGCTGAGCCTCGGCGGCTTTATCGGCTTTTTCGCGCTGCGCGGCGGCAGCGTATTCGATGGCGGCGCGCGCGCCTTTGCGCTGGCGCCCGGCATCAGCCATCCGGCCTTTCAACTGGGCAGCGCCAGGGCGCGCGTGCGCGGCACGCAGGCGGTCGCGCAAGGCGCGCTGGCCGGCTATGAACAGGCGCTGCTGCTGGCGCAGGAAGAGGTGGAAAACGCCATCACGCAACTGGCGGAAAATCAAGCGCGGCTGGCGTCCTTGCTACAATCGGCACGCCACGGCAGCGCCGCCCTGGCAATCGCAAGCACGCGTTTTCAAGCGGGCGCCGGCAGCTACCAGGCGGTGCTGGAAAACCAGCGTGCCCTGTACGACATAAGGCGCGAGGCGCTGCAGTCGGAAACCGCGTCCTGGACCAGCGCGATCGCGCTGTACCAGGCGCTGGGATGGGGACTATCCAGTCAGTGATCAGCGATAAAGGAGACACGATGTTTGAACAGGCGAGCTGGTTGAACCAGCCAACAAAATGGACGCTCGAAGACGGCACCCTGCGCGTCATCAGCGACGACAAGACCGACTTCTGGCGCAAGACCAGCTACGGTTTTATCCGCGACAGCGGCCACTTTTTTAGCGTGGCCACGGACGGCGATTTCACGGCGCAAGTGCACGTGACCGGGCATTACGCCACCTTGTATGACCAGGCCGGGCTGATGGTGCGCATCGACGAGGAACACTGGATCAAATGCGGCGTCGAGTTTTCCGACGGCCAGCTGTGGCTGAGCACCGTGCTGACGGCAGGTAAATCCGACTGGGCCGTCAGCGTGGCGCCGGCCATGCCCAACGGCTTCTGGCTGCGTGTGACCGCTAGCCAAGGCGTGATCCGGGTGCAGTATTCGGTCGATGGCAAGCTGTGGCCGCTGCTGCGCCTGGCGCCATTTCCCGTGGCAGCGCGCTACCTGGTGGGGCCGATGTGCTGTACCCCGGAACGCGGCGGGCTGGAAGTGGCGTTTTCAGAGTTTTCGGCAGGGCCGGCGCAGCGCAAGGACCTGCACGATTTGAGCTGAGTTCTCAGCTCAGGGCCGTATCGAGCACCATCATCAGCATGAAGCCGAACACCAGCGCGGTGCTGGCAAAGCCACCATTGCCGCTGCGGTGGGCTTCGGGGATGGCGTCGTGCACGATGACGAACAGCATGGCGCCGGCGGCGGCCGCCAGACCCCACGGCAGCAGGGCGGACGACAGGCCGATCAGGGCCAGGCCAGCAAGGGCCGCCAGCGGTTCGACCAGGCCCGAGGCGGCGCCCATCGCCACCGACAGGCGCCGACCGTAGCCCACGCTGCGCAGCGCCAGCGCCACCACCAGCCCTTCGGGCACGTCCTGGATGGCGATGCCGGCCGCCAGCGCATTGGCGCGATCGAGTTCCACGCCCGCATAGCCGACGCCGATCGCCAGGCCTTCGGGCAGGTTGTGCAAGGTCACGGCAAACACAAAAATCCACACCCGTTTCAGGCTGCCGGCATGCGCTGTCGCCTCGGCCAGCGCGCCGCCCGGCACGCGCTCACGCACCACCAGGTTGAGGGCGATAATCAGCAGCATGCCCAGGCCCATGGCAAACGCCACCAGCAGGCTGGCCTCCATGGGAGTAGCCGCGCGGGGACGGGCCGCCGCCAGCGCCGGCAGCACCAGCGAGAACGCTGTGGCCGCCAGCATCACGCCGGCGCCAAAGCCAAGGAAACAGTCGTAGCCGCGCTGCGAAAATTTGTGCGACAGCAGCACCGGCAAGGTACCCAGCGCGGTGGCGCCAGCCGCCATGGCGCCGCCGATCAGGGCCGGCACCAAGTGGGCGTTGCGCAGCGCCAGTTGGGTCGCCAGCGCGTACAGGAGCAGCAGCGCGCCGCCGCTGCACAGGGCAAATCCCAGTGCATGGGGCCAGGACCAGTGTCTGGCCAGGGCCTGCAGCGCGCGCGGCGTGTTCACGCTGGTGGCAGGCGCGAGGCGCTACAGTGGCATGGATGGGGTGGCGCCATCGCTGCCGTTGGGCCGCATGCCCAGCTCGGCGCCCGTCAGCGGATCGGCCGATGGGTTGGACGCCGTGCGCGCGGCCATCTGCCGCACCGTGGCCAGTTCGTCCTTCGGCAATGTCACTTCCGCTTCGCCGGTGCCGCCGTCGACCGCCATCTGCTGGCGCGGATCGGAAATATACTGCCACTTGCCGCCCTGGTTCCACGGCCCGCGCTCCTCGCCCGGCCCCTGCGACATGTTGAAGTACACATCGGCATACTGCGGGTCGCCCGGCAGCTTGCCAGGAGGGAAGTTCGGTTCGATCGAATACAGGGCTTTTTCAAACGACTTCTGGTGCGCCACTTCGCGCGTCATCAGAAAGCCCAGCGCTTCACGCACGCCCGGGTCATCCGTCAGGTTGATCAAACGCTCGTAGACGATCTTGGCGCGCGCCTCGGCGGCGATATTCGAGCGCAGGTCGGCCGTCGGTTCGCCGATGGTGTCGACATAGGCGGCCGTCCACGGCACGCCGGCCGAATTGACCAGCGGCGCGCCGCCGCCGTACAGCAGCTGGGTGACGTGGCTGTCATTGCCGGCGCCCGTGATATTGCGGTACAGGTCCCCGGCCTGGTCGACGCCTTCGGCCAGGCGGCCCTTGGCGCCCTTGTTGAGCATGACGACGATATTGCCGATCACTTCCAGGTGGCTCAGCTCTTCGGTGGCGATATCGAACAGCATGTCCTTGCGGCCCGGGTCGTCCTCGGCCAGAGCTTGCGTGAAGTAGCGGCAGGCCGCCGCCAGTTCGCCCTGGGGCCCGCCAAATTGTTCCAGCATCAGGTTGGCCAGTCCGGGATTGGGCTGCTCCACCCTGACCGTATATTGCAGTCGCTTGTTGTGTGCAAACATGGTGTGCTCCTTGTCCTTGTTGACAGCACGCGCACCTACTCGTGCTGATTGATTGATCTGTGGATATCCTTCGACTCATTGCGGCCGGGGCGGTCGTCGGCCAGCTTGCCCGCTTCGCTTTGCGGCTGCTGGCCAGAACCCTTGACGTTGGCATGGCTGTCCGGCTGGCCCAGGGTATGCATGTTTTCCTGCTCGACCGGATCGGGTGGGCCTTGCGGTGTAATCACGTCGTTGGCCCAGTGGCCGCTGTTGGCCGTGCCGCTGGCCAGCTTGCCGCCCCCTTGGTTGGCGTATGGGTCGCCGCTGGCCTTGTCGGCGTCCGTTTTGTCCATGCGCGTGTTGCGGCCCTGGTCGGTCGGGTGCTGTGGGGTGTTACCGTGTTTTTCTTCCATGATGCCTCCTCAGGTTGGGTGTGATTCCATGCTAAAGCCGCCGGCGCGCCGGCAAGATAGGCGCGCGGCGTGCCCGTTTGTAGGAAGAAAACCCGCCAGCCCTGTCAGCGCCGCCGCAGCCACCAGGCGCCCGCCGCCAGGCCCACGCCGAAGGCGCCGTACACCACCAGCAGGGCGGGGCGCGACAGCCGCATTTCATAGCCGGGCTGCAAGCGGTGCGGCGTCAATTTGTAGTCGACAAAGCAGGCCACGGCGGTGGCGCCGGCGGCGGCCGCCAGCGTCGGCGCCACCTGTTGCCGGTCGAGGATGCGGCTGACATAGCGCTCGAAGAGCACACCCCAGAAGATGCCGCTGCCATGGTGGATCGCATAGCCGAGCGCCGTGTGCCTGAGCGAGGGTTCATCGTGCGCTGCCGCGCGGTCGCCCCACAGCCAGTGACTGACGGCGTTGACGGCGGCAAACATGCTGCCCGTTTCACGCTTGCCGCAGGCGGCCAGCGCGGCGGCCGACAGGATGGAAGCGAGGCTGCCCGACAGGGCGCCATGGCGCAGGGCCAGAGGAAAAGCTTTCATGGTTTTTTCTCCAGGGTTTAAGCAGGAACAACATAAATGCCCGAACCGTCTGCCTGCATGGCGATCCAAACCTCTTTACGAGGCCAGCGATGCGCATACTGTTGACGGGAATGAGCGGTTTCATCGGTACCCATGTTTCGACCGCGCTGCTGGCCGAAGGTTTCCAGCTCGTCTGCACCGTGCGCCACGTGCCGGCCCAGGCCGACCCGCGATTGCGCCTGATCAAGGCGGACTTTGCGCGCGATACCGGCAAACACGCCTGGCTGCCGCGCCTGGACGGCATCGATGTCGTCATCAACTGCGTCGGCATCATCGCCGAACACGGCGCGCAAACCTTCGCCGCGCTGCACACGCAAGCGCCATGCGCGCTGTTTGCGGCCTGCGCCGAGCGCGAGGTGCGGCTGGTGATACAGCTGTCAGCGCTGGGCGCGGACGAGGGCGCCGTGTCGCCGTATCACCGCAGTAAAAAAACCGCCGACGATTTTCTGGCCAGCCTGCCGCTGCCGTCCGTGATCGTCCAGCCTTCGCTGGTCTACGGCGACGAGGGCGCCAGCGCGCGATTGCTGCGCATGCTGGCCAGCCTGCCCGTGTATCCGCGCTTCGGCACGGCGCGACAGCCGGTGCAGCCGGTGCATGTGGACGACCTGACGGACCTGATCGTGGCGCTGGTGCGTGACGTCGGCGCGGCCGGTGGGCGCACCACGCGGCGCCTGCCGGTGGTGGGGCCCGAGCCGCTGCCGTTCGTGGCCTACCTGGCGGCGCTGCGCGCAGCCATGGGACTGGGCCGGCTGCGCGTGCTGCCGCTGCCGCGCTGGCTGATCCCGGCCGTGCTGCCGCCGGCGAAACTGCTGGGCTTTGCCATGCCGGACCGCGACACTTTGCGCATGTTAGATCGCGGCAACGTAGCCGACGCCATGCCCATGCAGCGCCTGCTTGGACGCGCGCCGCGGCCGGTGTCGCGCTTTATCACGCATCCGCGCGCCGCCGCCGTGCAGGCCAGGCTGGACTGGCTGCTGCCGCTGCTGCGCCTGTCGATTGCTGTCGTGTGGATCGTCACGGCCATCGTCTCGGCCGGCGTCTATCCGTTCGCCGACAGCTACCGTTTGCTGGAACGCAGCGGCATGCCGGCCAGCCTGGCGCCGCTGCTGCTGGCCGGCGCCTGCGTGCTCGACCTGCTGTTCGGCCTGGCGACCTTGATGCTGCGCCCGCCGTGGCGGCGCTGGCTGTGGCCGGCGCAGGCCGTGCTGATCGGTTTTTATACGGTGCTGATCGCGCTGCGCATGCCGGAATTCTTGTGGCATCCGTATGGGCCGCTGACAAAGAATCTGCCGATGCTGGCGGTGCTGTGGCTGTTATTTGAGATGGAAGAAAGGCGGGAGGAAAAACGATGGAATACCTGATTATCAAATGGCTGCATATCGTCTCGTCGACCCTGCTGTTCGGCACCGGCATCGGCTCGGCCTTCTACATGCTGTTTTCCAGCCTGAGCCGCGACGTGCGGGCGATTGCCGTGGTCAGCCGCCATGTGGTGCGGGCCGACTGGCTGTTTACGGCCACCACGGTCGTGTTCCAGCCTTTGAGCGGCTTTTACATGATCCACCTGGCCGGCTATCCGCTGACCAGCGCGTGGATAGTCTGGTCCATCGCGCTGTACCTGGTGGCGGGCGCCTGCTGGCTGCCGGTAGTCTGGCTGCAGATACGCATGCGCGACATGGCGCAGGCGAGCGCGCGCGACAACCTGGCGCTGCCGGCGCTGTACTGGCGCTACCTGCGCATCTGGACGGCGCTGGGCATCCCCGCGTTTGTCGCGCTGGTCATCGTGTTTTACCTGATGACGGCCAAGCCCATGTAGCTACCGCAAACTAGTGCTTGCGGCCCTGTTTCTTGCCGCCGCCGGCGCCCTTGTCGCTACCGGCCTTGACATGGCTGGCGGCATCCTTGCCGCGCTTGTTGCGCTCGCCCTTGCGGCTGCTGTCCTGGTCCGGCGCGTCCGGCGCTGGCGTGGCCGATTGCCGGTTCTGGCCGGCCTGCGATGATGACTTGCCCATGGCGATCTCCTCCTGGTTGCTGCCGTCTTCATCAGCCTAGCGCGGGTCACTGCAATGGCTATCGGCGCAGCGCCCTGCACCCTGTAGGAATCACGCTTGCGGCGCGGCCCAGGTCTCGTGCAGATGGCGCCACAGCAGGCGGCCGTCCGGCGTTTTTTCATACACCACGGTTGACCAGCGCTCGGTCGGCTGCGCACCGGCTTGCGTCTGCCGTTCGCGGTACGAGACGGTGGCGCCATGCTCGCCTTCCTGCAGCAGGAGCAGGTCGGCAATCTGCATGTGCAGGCCCGGCCGGCTGCCTGCCGCCGTGCTGAAAAACGCCGCCAGGCCAGCCTTGTCGAGCACCTTGCCGCCGGGCGAAATCATGGAAAAACCGGGCGCAAAACGCGCCAGCAGCGCGGTGTACACCGCCGCGTCGGTGATGGCGCCGGCCAGCCAGCCGCGGATCAGTTCATGCGTCGATACCACGTCGTCAAAAAAGGCATGCATGTCGCTCATTTCGTAGTCTCCAGATGGTGTAAAACAGCGCGATTATCGATGCGCAGGCACAGGGCCAGCGGCAGCACCACCAGGGCGGCGGCCAGGGCAAAACACAGATGAAACACCGGCATCGCAGCACGGTCCGTGGCAGTGACATGGTGCGCCGCCAGCAGCAGCTCGAGCAGGGCGCTGGCCAGCGTGACGCCCAGGCAAAAGCCCAGCTGGCGGTTGATATTCCACACGGCGCTGGCCTGGCTCAATTGCGCGTCCGGCGTGCGCAAAAAGGCCGTCGCTTGCGCCGTGCTGCTGCACAAGCCGCCACCAAAACCCATCAGTGCATAAGCCAGCGCCAGCCGCGGCAACTGCCCTTCGCTGGTCACCCAAATAAGCATCAGCACGCCCGCCGCCTGCAGCAGCGCGCCGGCGATCAACAATGGTTTCGGCCCCACGCGGCGATAGCTTTTGCCGGTCAGCGCAATCGCCCCAAACGAGGCAATTGCCCATGGCAGCATCAGGCCACCGGCGTTCGAGGCCGTCATGCCCAGCAGCTCCTGCAAATACAAGGTCGCCAGCAGGCTCACGCCCATGAACACGCCCGGCACCAGCAGGTACATCAGCATCGAGGTGCGCAGCAGCGGCTCGGCCAGCAGGCGCAGGTTGAGCAGCGGCGTCGCCTCGCGTGGCGCGCTGCGTGGCGGGTCGGCATGCAGCCAGCAGACGGCCAGCAGCAGCGCCAGCGCGGCCAGCGGCAGATTCAGGTAAAAAATCGCCCGCCACGACAACTGGTCGACGATCAGGCCCCCCAGGGCCGGCGACAGCGCGGGCGCCAGGAGGCCCACCAGCATGATCACGGACGACAGGCCAGGCCGCTCGGCCGGGCGGTACAGCCGGTAAGCCATGCTCTGCCCCAGCGGGATCTGCAGGCCGCCGCCCAGGCCCTGCAGGGCGCGCCAGGCGATCAGGGCGTCGATGGAGCCGGCCTGGCCGGCCGCCATGCTTGCCAATAAAAACATCAGCAAGGAGGAAATGAAGATCCTTTTGCTGCCATAATAAGCAGCAAGCGGGGCGCTGGCGGGGATGACGATGGTCAGGCCGATGATATAGGCGGTGCTGATCCAGCCCAGCTGCGACACGGACGCGCCCAGCGCGCGGCCGATGCCGGGATAGGCGGCGCTGGTGATGAACATGTTGATCAGGTCGATGAAAAAACCCAGCAGATACAGGGCCGCGACTTTTTGGCGATAGTCCATGGTGCTTCCGGATGGCAAAGCGCCATCCTGGGGAAGCGCCGCGATTTGCATAAGGACACGGCCTCGATTACACTGTCAAAAATATTTTGACATTCCTTCACAACCCGCATGTTCACTCGTTTTCACTCATGATCAGTCTTGACCGCCTGGGGATTTTTATTGCCATCGTCGATGCCGGCTCGCTGACGGCGGCCGCCGTCGTGCTGGGACAGAGCAAGGCGGTGGTCAGTTTCAACCTCAAGCAGCTGGAGGCGGAACTGGGGGTGTCGCTGCTGACGCGCAGCACCCGCAGCCTGGCGCTGACCGAGGTTGGCCGGCGTTTTTACGAGGACTGCCAGCGCGTGCTGGGCGAGGCGCATGGCGCGATCGAAACGGCGCGCCAGGGCCATCAGGGCTTGCGCGGCACCTTGCGCCTGACCACCACCGCCGAATACGGCCAGCGCACGGTGATACCCGCGCTGATCGCGTTTGCCCGCCTGCACCCGCAGCTGCAGATCCAGCATTCCTCGTCGTCCTCGCACGAAGACCTGATTTCGGGCCGCATCGACCTGGCCATCCGCCTGGGCCAGTTGAACGATTCGAGCTACCGCGCCGCGCTGGTGGAAAACTATGCGATCTGGCCCGTCGCCTCGCCGGCCTACCTGGCCAGCCTGCCGGAAAAGGGCATCGCCACCATGGACGATTTGCAGAATGCGCGCTGGCTGGCGCACAGCCGCCTGGCCACGCCCTTGCGCTGGGACGTGCTCACGCCCGATGGCCCGCTGGCGTTTGCCGCCCGCGATGAAGCGCTGATGACGTCGGACTCCGCCTCGGCCCTGCTCGGTTTTGCGCTGGGCGGCTGCGGCGTGGCCCTGCTGCCGCAATGGCAGGTCGAGGCGGAAGTGCGGGCCGGGCGCCTGCGCCATCTGCTGCCGGAGGTGCTGTTTCCGCCGCAAGGCGTGTATGCGGTGTATGCGGATACGCGCCATATCGCGGAAAAAGTGCGCGCCTTTATCGACTTCCTGCGCGACTTCGTGGGCGCGCCGATAGTGTCCACGTGAAACAATTCCCGCACGGAAAAGGAAAGACGCGCTGCCGTTTTTCGTCCTAGACTAGTGCCATGACTGCAGACGCTGCCTTTTACAAAATGGCAGGCTGTGGCTACAGCGAATGATGTATTGACCTTATCCCTTACCGATCGGAGACCATCATGGCACAGACTTTGGCAGCAGTATTCGACAACCGCGCATCGGCCGAAAGCGCACGGCAAAAACTGATCGCCTCGGGCTTCGGCAGCGAGCGCATCCGTCTCAATGACTCCGCCAGCGACTACAGCGGCGCACCCTCGGCCAGTTCGACCATCGCCAACACCACCGGGCGCGACGACGACGGCTTTGTCGCCAGCATCAAGCATTTCTTTGCCGACCTGTTCGGCAGCCATGAAGACCGCTATGTGTATGCGGAAGCCGTCTCGCGCGGCCACGTGGTGCTGACCCTGGAAAGCGCCAGCGACGCCGAGATCGACCGCGCCAGCGATATCGTGGAAGACTTCGGCCCGCTCAATATCGAGGAACACAGCGAGCAGTGGCGCGCCGGCGGCTGGAGCCGCGACGACAGCACCACCGGGGCGGCGTATGCCGGCGGCACGGGCAACCTGAGCGGCAGTAGCGCCGCCAATCTGCAATCGCAGTCGCAGGCGGGCAGCCTGTCGCAGCAGGCCACGCCGCTGGGCGCGGGCGCGGAACTGGGCATCAATCCGGCCGTGCCTGTCGGTAACCTCAGCCAGTCATCGACGGCCTCGCAGCAGTTCGCCCGCGATGACACACCGGACTTTATCCAGCCTGGCGGCGCGACCAGCCTGGGCGGCACGCGCAATGTGCGTACCTACCCGCGCGTCGACACGCTGTCGAACGATATCGTCGACGACGAGCAGTACTACCGCAGCCACTGGGACTCGACCTATCTGTCCACCGGCGGGCGTTTCGAGGACTACGATCCGGCCTACCGCTATGGCCGCTCGATGGCCGGCAGCGACACCTATCGCGGCCGTCCATGGGATGAAGTGGAACCCGACCTGCGCAGCAACTGGGAACATACCTACCCGCAGTCGGCCTGGGAAAACTTCAAGGATGCCGTGCGCCATGGCTGGAATCGTTTGACGTCGTAAGGCGGTTCTCCGGACAGAGCGCTGTCAGCTTCAAGAAGGACCGTAGGTCGGATTAGCGCGGCAAAGCCGCGCGTAATCCGACATTACCGCTGCTCGTGCGTCAGCTTCAAAAAGTGATTCAGGATATGAAAATGATCCTCGAAAAACTGTTCCTCCATCGCCGGCAGTGAGGCCAGCGGCAGCCACTGGGCCAGCGCCGCGTCGTCGGCCGCCGACACCTCGGGCAGCTGGCTGGTCTGCAGATTGAAATGGTGGGCGTGCGTGATGGTGCGCCCGCGCTGGCTGCGGTCGGGGTGGTCGAACACGGCCACGCCGACCAGCGCCTCTTCCAGGGTCGGCGCCAGCACGCCCAGTTGCGTCTCTTCCGCCAGTTCCCGTATCGCGCCCTGCAGCAAGCGTTCGCGCGGCTCCAGGAAGCCGCCCGGCAGCGCCCATAAATCCTTGCCCGGATAGCCGCCGCGTTTGACCAGCAGCACATGGCCGCCGGTCTGCACCAGCGCGTCGACGGTGCTGAAGATCGGCGCATACGGCGCGGTGCGCCAGCGCGTTTTATACGCTTCGATGGCGCGGTGTTCCTGCACCAAAGGCGCATACCACGGCAGCATGGTCCAGGCTTTCAGGTACTGCGCGATCGCTTTCGGCAGCAACTGCGCCAGCGCGCCCAGCGATACATCGACGTCTTCCGCTTCGAACAGCACCTTGCGGATCGCCGTGGCGCCGATCGGGGCGCCGGCGTCGATCTCCTGGTTCAACATCGTCCACTGCGGAAAATGGTGCAGATAGTAGCTGGTGGCGTCCTTGAAACAGGCCACCAGGGCCACGCGCGAGGCGGGTACCGCATCGGCCACCTTGCGGCGCACGCTGTCGGCCCACAGGCCATCGTCATAGTAATCACGCACGGCCACGTAGTGCACGCGCGCGCGCTGCGCCTCGGGCAGGCTGGCGGCGATCATGGCGGCCCGTTCCTGCCACGTAAACGGGTTCTTCGGGCTGCGCGCATGGAAGGCGGACCCCAATACCACCACCACCTGCGCGGCGCTGGCCAGGGCGGCCTGCAGCAGGCCCGCGTGGCCGCTGTGGAACGGCTGGAAGCGGCCGATCAATACGGCGCAGTCGAAGGAAGGATTCAGGTTGGCTGCGCTCATGCTGCGTCTCCGGTAGGGTAGTGGGCGGCGATCGGCAATTGGCGGCCGCTGCCAAAGGCGCGTGATCGCACGCGGATGATGGGCGCCGCCTGGCGCCGCTTGTATTCATTGCGCGCCACCATGCCGAGGATGCGCGTGACCAGGCGGCGCCCTTCGCCGCTCTCGCGCAGCTGGCCGACAAACGCCAGTGCCTGCGCGCTCTCGGGCGCCGGCAGGCGGTTGCCCTCGATATGCCACTTTAAAATTTCATCGAGCACGGGGTAGGGCGGCAGGCTGTCGGTGTCACGCTGGCCCGGCGCCAGTTCGGCCGATGGCGGCTTGTCGAGCACGGCGAGCGGGATCAGTTCGCGCCCGGCGCTGGCGTTCACGTGGCGCGACAGGGCGAACACTTCCGTCTTGTACAGGTCGCCGATCAGGCCCAGGCCACCGTTGGTGTCGCCATACAGGGTGCAATAGCCGACCGAGATTTCGCTCTTGTTGCCGGTGGTCAGCAACAGCGCGCCAAACGCGTTCGAGTATTCCATCAGGATGGTGCCGCGCACGCGCGCCTGCAGGTTTTCCAGCGGCAGGCCGGCCAGTTTGCCGTCGAACGCCTGCGCGTAGCCGCTTTCATACTGCGCCACGATATCGCGGATCGGATGCGTCAGCAGGGTGATGCCCAGGTTGTCGCACAGGGCCACCGAATCGGTGACGGAGCCGGCGCTGGAAAACACCGACGGCATGGTAATGCCGACGACGTTGTCCGCGCCCAGCGCTTCGACCGCCAGCGCCAGGGTCAGCGCCGAATCGATGCCGCCCGAGCAGCCGACCACGACCTTGGTAAAGTTGCAGCGGCGCGCATAGTCGCGCAAACCCAGCACGATCTGGCGGCGTGCGAATTCCACCGCCGGGATACCGTCGGCGTCGGGCACGGGAAATGGCTGGCCATCCGTCTGGCTGAACTGGCCGCCCTCGAAGCGCAGCAGTTGAAAATCTTCGACGAAGCGGGCCGCCTCGAACTGCACCCCGGCCTGCGGCGAGATGGCGAACGAGGCGCCGTCGAACACCAGCTGGTCGTGACCACCGACCTGGTTGACGAACAGCAGCGGCAATTCCAGGCGGCGGCAGGCGGCGCCGAACACGGCGTGGCGCAGCGCGCGCTTGCCGATATCGGACGGGCTGGCGTTGATGCTGACCACCAGTTCGGGGTGCGCCGCCTGCAGCGAAGCGAACGGGTTGACGGCGTAGGCACGGCCCTCGTCGTTCCAGCCGTCCTCGCAGATCATGAAGCCAACCTTGTGGCCGGCCACGTCGAGGGTGCAGGCGACCGGCGGACCCGCCTCGAAATGGCGGCCCTCGTCAAAGATGCCATAGGTGGGCAGCAGCTGCTTGTAGTATTCGGCGACGATCTGGCCGTTCTGGATCGCCAGCAGCGCGTTGTGCAAGGGCTTGCCGGGACCGGGGTTGGGCCGCGCCGTGCCCAGCACGGTCACCAGCGCCGGCCAGCGCTTCGATGCCTGCAGCACCGTCTGCAGCGCGGCGTCCATGTTGCGCAAAAAGGCGGCGTCCTCGAACAGGTCGCCGGGGTAATAGGCGCTCAGGGTCAGTTCGGAAAACACCACCATCTGCGCGCCACCGTCGCTGGCGCGGCGCATCTGGTCGAGGACGGCGGCGGTGTTGGCGTCGAAATCACCGATGGTGAAATTGCGCTGGGCGATGGCGATCGTGAGCATGGTGTTCCTTCGGCAGAAATACGTGGAGACGCTATCGTGCCTGAAAACGGAGAAATGATACTGATGCAATCGTGCAAGAGCATGCCGCTCCTGATTGTTTCACGTGAAACGTGATCAGGAGCGGGCAGGGATGGGCAGGGATGGGCCTCAGGCGCCCAGCGGCGGGGTGGATGGCGATGGCGGCGCGGAAGGGGCGGCGGCCGAAATGGCCGGCGCCTCAAGCTGCGTCGGCAAGCCGCTCAGGATCATGGTGTTCGGCTTGGCGATCGAGATATTGGCGGCATCGAGACGCTTGAGCAGTTCGAACAGCAGCGCGCTGCGGATGCCCGACGTCAGCCGCGGCGAGGAGGCAAAGCCGGTGGCGTTGAACAGCAGGTTGCCATTGTCGATGCCGTCGAGCTGCACGGCGGGCGCCGGCGTGTCGAGCACGTCGCGGTTGTCGACAAACACGCCCAGGATCAGCGCGCGCGCCGCTTCCGCATCGGTGCCCAGCGGCAGCGGCAGCTTGACCTGCACCAGGCCCAGCGGGCTGGCGTGGGTCACGTTGCGCACTGTCTTGGTAATGAATTCCGAGTTCGGCACGATCACGGTCGAGCGGTCGCCCATCTGGATTTCGGTGGCGCGCACATTGATGCGGCGAATATCGCCTTCGACGCCGCCCAGCGAGACCCAGTCGCCCACTTTCACGGGGCGTTCGGCCAGCAGGATCAAACCGGACACGAAGTTCTGTACCACCGCCTGCAAACCGAAACCGATACCGACCGACAGCGCCGACGCCACCCATGCGATGCGTTCCAGGCCGATGCCGGCCGACGACAGTGCCAGCGCCACGGCCGTAATGCCGCCGATATAGCCGAACAGGGTCAGGAACGACGTCTGCATGCCCGAATCGAGATTGGTGGTCGGCAAATAGCTGTTCTGCAGCCAGCGCTTGAAAAAGCCCACGCCGATATAACCGACCAGCAGCACCAGCAGCGCCTGGATCACCGAGCCGGGGCGTATCGCCACTTCACCGATGGCCAGGCCATCCTGCAGCTTGCCCAGGCGCTGGAACAGTTCGGCCGGTCCTTCGCCAAACGGCGCGAGCAGCAGCATCAGCATCAGCAGCACGATCAGGGCGCGGCCCAGGCCCGACAGCAGCACGGCCGCCTGGTCGCGCGCTTTCGGCGTGGCCAGGACAGGATTGGCCGAGTCCGGCGGCGGCGGGGTCGAGGCCAGCAGCATGCAGACATCGTCGACCAGCACCGTCAGCAGGTAGGTGGTGCAGACCACCACCATGATCCAGGTGATCTGCTTGGTGACAAAGCTGCCGAAGGCGACATAGCCGACCAAGAGGCTGATCAGGCTGACCGCCAGCGCCAGCCACAGCACCACCACCACGCAGCGCAGCCACAGCGGCGTGACTGGCGAATCCGGGTCGGCTGCGCGCACCTGGCGCCAGCAGCGCTCGGCGCGCAGTAAACCGTAGGCCACCGTGATGCTCAGCACCAGCGCGACGATGCAGTTGACCGCCACCGCCGTCGACAGCCCCGTATTGATGACGATGGAGACGCGCTCGGCGGCCCACACCAGCACCATCACCAGCGCGAATACGGTCGGGTAGCGGCCCATGCGCGCCGCCAGCGCGTCGGGCAGCGGCAGCAAACGCCAGGAAGTGCGGTTCGGCGACAGCAGGGCGTGGCCGAGACCTGCAGTAAAACCGGCAAAGCAGATGATGCCGACCAGGCTGCTCAGGAACACGCTGGTCTTGTCGGACAGGTCGCCGCTCCAGCGCATGCCGAACGCCAGCAGCTCGGCCACCAGGCCCGGCGTGGCCAGCGCCAGCACCAGCACCGCCAGCGCATGCAGCGAGCGGCGCAAACGGCCGTGCGGCACGCGGGTCGAGGTCAGCATCAGCAGATGGCGCGAGATCCACACGCTGGCCGCCAACAGCAGCACGATGCCGACAAAAATGATGGCCCACACCGAGACCGGCGTGGCGCGCGCCGCATCGACCAGTTCCTGCCCCAGGTTTTGCAGGCGCAGGCGGGTTTGCTGCGATTCGGCATGCAGCTGCTTCCAGAAGGCCCCTGCCAGGATCGACGAGGTGCGCTCGCCCAGGCGTGCTTGCAGCTGCGCGCGGCGCACCGTGGTCACCTGCTCGGAGGCCTGGGCCGCTTCTACCGACAACAGCCGCGCCAGCTTGACCTGTGAGTCGAGCTCGCTGCTGCTGTGATCGAGCTGCTTGCGCTGCTCGGCCACGTCGGGCGCGTCCTTGGTGCCGGCCGCCGGTTTGCCCAGCTCGGCCAGGCGCGCCTGCACCCCGGCCAGCTGCGGTTCGATATCGGCCGCCACCTTGTCGGCCTCGGCGCTGGCGGCCAGCGCATCGGCTTTCATTTGCGACAGCGCGGCGTCGGGCACGTCGGCCTCGCCGTCCAGGGTTTTCTGGATCGTGGTGATCTGCTTGCGCAAGGTGTCGAGGCGCTGGTCGACCGTGGCGGTGTCGTCGTCGGCCTGGGCCCAGGCGGGGCTGGCGCCAAATGACAGGGCCAGCAGCAGCGCCAGCAGGAAGGGGAACAGCAATCGGAATGGTCGATGAGAAATCATGCGGGCCTATGGACGGAAGAGAAGGGTGTAGCGGCACAATATAGCCGAAAACGCCGTGGTAAAACGCGCAATTGCGGCCTGGACAGCCATCGGCGCGGCGATTGCCGCCACTGGTCTACGTCTATTGCACTATAGATATGTGATATGAAAAAGACTAGCATCGTGTGCCCAGGACAACGTGCTTCGCCGGCGCGGCCGGTCCTCCCACTTCCTTATCGAGCCCATCATGAAGTTCATCTCCAACATCAACATCGGCAAACGCCTTGCGCTGGGCTTTGGCGCCATCAGCGCCATGCTGATCGTCATTTCCTTCCTGGGCCTGGCCATGCTGGGCAAAATCAACCAGGGCACCGACCAGATCGTGAAGGACAGCATGCCGAAGATCGCGATTGCCAATGCGCTGGCGGACCACGTCAACGATATCGCGATCGCCCTGCGCAACAATATGCTGACCACCGATCCGGCCGACCGGCAAAAACAAGTGGGCGCCGTGCTGACAGCGCGCGCGGCGGCGGTGGCCGACATGGCCAGGCTGGAGCGCATCGCCAACCTGCCGCGCGAACGCGAACTGCTGGCGCAGCTGCGCGCCGCCCACTTGCGCTATGCCGAAGGCCAGGACCATCTGCTGGAACTGGTGAAAACCAGCACCCTGGAGGAAGCGCGTACGTATATGTACGACCAGGTGCGCGCCATGCTCGACGCCTACAAGCGGCTGATCGCGCAAGAGATCGCCCTGCAAAGCGAGCAGGCCACGGCGAATGCCGCCAGCGCGCACGACACCTACCTCACCACGCGCCTGCTGCTGATCGTGCTGTCGGCCGTGGCCCTGCTGTGCGCCGCGCTGCTGTCCTACCTCATCACCCATTCCGTCACCAAGCCGGTGGCGCAGGCCTTGAAGGTGGCCCATACGGTGGCCGCTGGCGACCTCAGCAGCACCATCATCATCGAATCGCGCGATGAAATGGGCCAGTTGCTGCAAGCGCTCAAGAGCATGAACGACAGCCTGGCGCGCACGGTGGGCACGGTGCGCGCCGGCACCGACGCCATCGCGGCCGCCTCGGCCCAGGTGGCAGCCGGCAGCCAGGACCTGTCGTCGCGCACCGAGCACGAAGCCAGTTCGCTGGAAGAGACGGCCTCGTCGATGGAAGAGCTGACCGCGACCGTCAAGCAGAACGCCGACAATGCGCGCCAGGCCCATGTGCTGGCCGATACCGCCTCGGGCGCGGCCCAGCGCGGCGGCGCCATGATCACCCAGGTGGTCGCGACGATGGACCAGATCAGCCAGTCGTCGAGCAAGATCACCGACATCATCGGCGTGATCGACGGCATCGCGTTCCAGACCAATATCCTGGCCCTGAACGCCGCCGTCGAAGCGGCGCGCGCCGGCGAGCAGGGACGCGGGTTTGCCGTGGTCGCCACCGAGGTACGCAACCTGGCCCAGCGCTCAAGCCAGGCCGCCAGGGAAATCAAGCACCTGATCGATGATTCGACCAGCTCCGTGGCCAGCGGCAGCGCGCTGGTGCACCAGGCCGGCGCCTCCATGAGCGACCTGGTCGACAGCGTGCGCCGCGTGACCGACATCATGGGCGAAATCACCTCGGCCAGTGCCGAACAGACGGCCGGCATCGAACTGATCAACCGCGCCATCAGCGAAATGGACATCGACACCCAGGAAAACGCCGCCCTGGTCGAAGAATCGGCCGCCGCCGCCGCCGCCCTGCGCGAACAGGCCGCCACCCTGGCGCAAGTGGTCAGCGTGTTCAAACTGGGCGACCAGCCGGCCAGCGCCAAGCCGGCCGCCGCAGTCGTTACCGTGCCGCTGGCCAGGCCGGCACCAGCCTCACCGGCTCATGCCTCGCTGCCCGCCAGGCAACAGCAGGCGGAAGCGGCACTGTCGGAGTGGGAAGAGTTTTGACCGGGCGAGAGAGTGAACATAATATTTAAATTAAACACTTTAAATTCAATGATATGTTTATCTTCGAGGTAAACCAATATCGACATCATTTTTCATTTAAGGACTACAATATAAAAAATATGTTCACTTTTTAACCATGACAAAACGCCTGCGCAGCCCCGATACCATGCCCACCCTCGTCAACGAACGGCTGCGCACCTGGGGCCAGTGCTTGCGCAAACAGCGAGTGCAGCAAAACATCACGGCGCGCGACCTGTGTGCCCGTCTCGACATCTCGCATCCGACCCTGCAGCGCATGGAGCGCGGCGAAGCGTCCGTCAACGTCGGCCTGTTCCTGGCCGCCTTCCACGTGCTCGGCATGCTCGGCATGGCCGCGCCGGAACTCGAGGTGGCGCTGTGGCAGATGGACAGCCCGGCAATACGCAGCCGGCCAGGCTTGAAGGAGGGCGATGATGATTACTTCTGAGCGCCCGCTGTTCGTCTACCTGCAGCGCCCCGACAATGGCGAGTGGGTGGTGGCCGGCCGCTACCTGCCCGATGCGCATGCCGGCAGCGGCAGCTTCCGCTATGCGCCCAGCTATGTCGAAGCGGGATTGTCCTGGGCTATCGATCCGGTCAACCTGCCTTTCGTTCCCGGCGTGGACTACCCGGCATCGCGCTACGGCGGCCTGCACGACGTGCTGCGCGACGCCAGCCCGGACTCCTGGGGGCAGATGCTGATACGCCGGGAACACCAGTTGGGTGTACACGCCACGGCCATCGACTTTTTGCGTTTGTCCGGCAATGGCGACCGCTGGGGCGCGCTTGCAATCGGAGAGTCGCGCAAACCGCATGTCGCAAAACTGGCCAGCTCCCGGCTGCACCGCCTCGATGCGCTGGTGCAGGAAGTGCTGGCGATTGCGCAAGCCAAACCGGCCATCGACGGTCTCTTGCGCAAGCACCTGTTTGCCACTCCCAGCATGGGTGGCGCCCGGCCGAAAGCGACGGTACAGGACGGCGACAACTACTGGCTGGTGAAGCCGGGCCTGATGACCGATACGGTCGACCTGGCGCTGCTTGAGCATGCCACGATGCAGTGGGGCAGAAAGGCCGGCCTGCGTTTCGCCGACACCCGCCACCATCCGCTGGGCATCGGGCGCAGCGTGCTGCGCATCCTGCGCTTCGACCGGCTCGGCGCGCAACGCATCATGACCGTCAGCGCCGCGTCCCTGCTGCAAGTGCAGTATCCACCGGTGGAAGCGGCCGACAGCAGCGGCGCCAGTTATCCGCGCCTGGCCGAAGAGCTCAAGCGCATCGGCGCGCCGCCGGAAGACGGCATCGAACTATTTGGCCGCATGGTGTTCAACGGCGTGGTCGGCAATAACGACGATCATCCGCGCAACCACGCCGTGCTGTTCGACCTCGATCAGCAACGCTGGCGCCTGTCACCCGCCTTCGATGTCGTGCCGGATACACAAGACGATCCCAAAACGCTGGTCATGCAAGTGAGCGCCGGCCGCCACGACATCACGCGCGAGGCGATGCTGCAGGATTACCTGCGTTTCGGCTTCGCCACCCATACGGACGCATCAGACCATTTCGATGCCCTCTTGAAACGCATCGAGGATGGCTACGCGGATATCGCACCGCTGCTCGATGCGGCCTTGCGCGCCAGCATGCAACAGCGCTTGCAGACGATGCTGGCAAAGTTGGGCGTGGCGCCGGTCGTCAGATAGCAGCCGCTGCAGGCGCAAAATACCGCCCAGGCGTGGTGCCGAAGGTGCGCCGGAACAGGGCGATAAAGGCGCTGACATTGTCGTAGCCCAGATCAAACGCCACCGTCGTCACGGGCAAGCCGCCGGCCAGCAGTTCCAGCGATCGCAGCAGGCGCACGCGCTGGCGCCAGTTGGTGAGGCTCATGCCGGTTTCGACGGCAAAGCGCCGGCTCAGGGTGCGCGGCGCCAGGTTGGCCCAGGCGGCCCATTGCTCCAGCGTACGCGCATCGGCCGGGTCGGCGATCAGGGCGCTGGCGATGCGCAGCAGGCGTGGCTCGCGTGGCAGGCTCAAGCCCAGCGCGTCGATCGGCGCGGTGGCGATTTCATCCAACAGCACTTGCGCCACCTGCGCGCGGGCGCGGTCCAAAGGCGCCACCTCCCACTGCGCCGCGCGCAGCACCGCTTCGCGCAACAGCCCCGACACCGCGATCGCGCAGGGTTGCTGCGGCAGCGCTGCGCAGCGCTCGGGCGCCACATATACGGCCCAGCCCGAAAACGGACCATGCGACCTGGCCGCATGCGTGCACGAGGACGGTATCCAGACGGCGTGCGTGGTGGGAATGGTCCAGGCGCCGGCGTCGGTGCGCACCGTCAGCAGGCCCGAAAACAGGCCCAGCAGCTGGCCCGGCGGATGGCTGTGCGGGGCCGACTCGCGCGGCACGCTTTCCTTGCCGGTGACGGCGATCAGGGGCGGCTCGCCATCGGCCATGGTCACGGCGTGATGCAGCTTGATTTCAAGCGGGGCAAGTGGAACGAGCGGGGCGGCAGTGGGCATGGCGTGATTGAACTATTGATTGGCTATTCCAGCTTAGCAGCGCCACGCTTTCGGCGCTATGGTGGTGATTGTCACCGCCTCCAGGATAAAACATGACCAACGTGAATTTAAGTGAACTGTACGCGCCGCCGTCCGAGATGATCGTCAAGGCCGTGCTCGACCATCTACTGCCGTTTCACCTGAGCTATTTGAAAGCGGCGACCTTCTTTTGCCTGGCCAGCGGCGGCGCCGACGGCCTCGATGCCTCGCCGCGCGGTGGCGCAGCGGGTTTCGTGCATGCGCTGGACAGCAAGACGGTCGCCTTTGCCGACTGGCCCGGCAACAACCGCATCGCCTCGCTGACCAATCTGCAGCAGGATGACCGGATCGGCATGCTGTTCCTGTTTCCCGGCCTGGAAATCTTCATGCGCATCAATGGCCATGCGGCCATTTCGACGCATCCGGAACTGCTGCAGGCGCTGGCCGAAGGCGCACGCCTGCCGAAGACCGCCATCGTGGTGCAGATCGATGAAGTGCTGTTTCACTGCGGCAAAGCCATCAACCGCGCGAAACTGTGGACAGAAGAAGCCCGGCTGGACCGCAAGGCCCTGCCGTCGCCGGGCGATATCGTGGCGGCCATCACCGGCGCCGACAGTGGCGCGGCCAAGGCGATGGACGAGGGCTATTACACGGCGATCCGCGGCAATCTGTACGGAGAGCATTAACAAGCGATTAATCAAGGCGCGGTACCATGGCAGCTTTCCGCCGATTTCGAGAGCCTGCCTTGCACATACTACTGGTTGAAGACGACAGCATGCTGGCCGACGCGGTCTGCGATGGCGCGCGGCAAAACGGCTGGAGCATCGATCATGCCCCTGACGCGGCGGCGGCCCGGCTGCGCCTGCTGGACGGTACGTATAGCGTGCTGTTGCTCGACCTGGGCCTGCCGCGCGAGTCAGGCCTGAGCCTGCTCAAGACCATGCGCGCCCGCTACGACGTCACGCCGGTATTGATCCTGACGGCGCGCGGCCAGCTCAGCGAACGCATCGCGGGGCTCGACGCGGGCGCCGACGATTACCTGGTCAAGCCGTTCCAGTTCGATGAACTGTGGGCCCGCGTGCGGGCGGTGATCCGGCGCAGCCAGGGCCGGGTGATACCGCTGCTGACCTGCGGCGAGGTGCAGCTCGACCTGGGCAAGCGCGTCGTCACGCGCGCCGGCGTGCGGGTTGCGCTCAGCGCCCACGAGTACCGCACCCTGCTGGCGTTGCTGGAGCGGCCCGGCCACGTCGTCACCCGCGATTACCTGCATGAAATGGTGTATGGCGGCGCCAGCGCGATCGAGAGCAATACCATCGCGGTGTTCATCCACCAGCTGCGGCGCAAGCTCGGTGACGAGATCATCACCACCGTCCACGGCCAGGGCTACATGATCGCCGGTGACGCATGAAATCGCTGCGCGGACGCATGCTGCTGGTGATCGGCAGTTGCATCGCCTTCTGCTGGGTGCTGGTGCTGGCGCTGGCGGTCAGCTATACCGCCCGCGGTGAAGGCTTTGCCTGGGACAATGATCTGCGCAATATCGGCAACCGCATATTGAACTCCATGCCGCCGGGCCTCGACACGCTCGACGCCGCCAAGCCCGGCGTATTCCCGCCCGACGACAAGCCATCGTACGACAGCGATACCAGCTTCCAGGTGTGGAGCAAGCGCACGCGCCTGGTGGTACGCGCGCCGGACGCGCCGCTCACGCCGCTGCGCCCGGACTTCGTCGACGGCTACAGCACCACGCTGATCGATGGGCAGGAATGGCGCGTGTATTCGGTGGCCGACAGCAGCGGCACCATCCATGCGCAAGTGGGCAATCTGCGCAGCACCATCGAGGCCGAAATCAGGCTCAAGGTGCTGACCGTGCTGGGCATCAGCACCTTGCTGTTGCTGATGGGCGGCGTGCTGATGGCCTATGCCGTGCGGCGCGCATTGAACCCGGTGGTCGGCATCGGCGCGGCCTTGCGCCAGCGCGGAAAATTCGATCTCACGCCGCTGCCGCTGGCACAACTGCCGGCCGAACTGCATCCGCTGGTCGCATCGTTCAATCATTTGCTGGAGCAGGTGGGCCAGGCGGTGCAAAGCGAGCGGCGCTTCATCGATGATGCCGCCCATGAATTGCGCACGCCGCTGGCGGCGCTGCAGGCCCAGGCGCAAGTGGCGTTGAGAGCGGCCACGCTGACAGAAAAAGACGCCGCGCTGGCCAAGCTGCTGGCGGTGGCCCAGCGCAGCACGCGGCTGTCCGAACAGCTGCTCGACCTGGCGCGGCTCGACGCCGGCGCCCACCTGGCGCACGCGGCGCTGGCCGACTTGAGTGAGCTGACGGTGCACGTGGTGCGTGAATTCGACGTGGTGGCCGAGCAGCAGCGGCGCAGCCTGGTGATCGCCGCCACGCCGTGCCAGATCGCCTGCGATATCGACGAGATCGGCATCCTTCTGCGCAACCTGATCGACAACGCGCTGCGCTTCGCGCCGCCCGGCGGACGGGTCCGGATCGCCTGCGGCCATGCCGACAACCGGGTCTACCTGGAAGTGGCCGACGACGGCCCCGGCGTGCCGGAAGCCGAACGCGAGCGTATCTTCCAGCGCTTTCACCGCCTGGCCGAGGGCAAGCAGGGGCGCGGCAGCGGCATCGGCCTGTCGCTGGTGGCCGCCATCGCGCGGCTGCACCAGGCCAGCATCGTTACCGGCGCCGGCCTCGATGGACGCGGTTTTTGCGTGCGCGTCCTGTTTCCAGCGCCTTAGAAACTGTACAGATAGCCGGCTTTTACACTACTTTGATTCGAGCGGTCGACCAGCGGGCTGTCCTTGATGGCGCTGCCCAGTCTGGTGGCGCTGAGGTCGACAAACACATTGTGGCGCGGTGCCACGGCGTAGCCGAGGCGCAGTCCCGCTTCGACATTGCTGGCGGCGTCACCCGTGTAGGCGGCACGGCCGGCGCGTACCTCGGCGGCGCGCACGCCATAGTAGTAATCGACAAATTTCTTGTCCTGCCAGTTGACCGCCACACGCGGCGTGAGGGTGATCGCGCCCACCTGGAAATTGCGGTTCAGTTCCAGCTTGACGCGCTTGCCTTCGGCGTCGCCGGTGGCGGCCAGCGCTTCGGCCGAGGCATTGACCACGCTGCCGCGCCACAGCACGGCACCACCCAGCCATACGCCGCCCTTGCGTTCCGCCATGCCGCGAAGAAACGGCGAATCCTTCGCTTCATAGCCATCGTTGGCGTAGCGGGCGCGCAGCCGGAACGACAGCGGCCCGCTGGACGGCAGCTTGGCGTCGAGCGTGGTGCCGAAAAAGCTGACATGGCGGTTTTCGAACAGCAGCAGCGGCAGGGCTTTGACGTCGTTGTCGAAGTCGCGATAGGCCTTGCGGTCCAGCCCCACGCCCAGGCCCAATCCCCATTGCGACGGCGCCGGCGAGGCTTCTTTGGCGGCCAGTTCGGGCGCCAGGACTTGTGCCTGCGCGGCATGCTGGGCGCCGATGGCCAGGGCGGCGGCCAGCAGCGCGCGACAGGCGTGGCGAGAATATGCTGTGTGTACTTGCATCATGCGGTGTGTCTTTCCAAGGTTAAAGCCAGCGTGACTGGCCGGAGTATTACGGGAAGGCACAGGGACGAGCTGCCTGTGCTTGCAGCCATCTTGCACGACAGGGATTAATAAGTTTTTAGGGCAACGATTCCAACGGATCCTGTTTGATCGCTTCGGCAAACTTGCTCATCAGCCGCACCAGCTCGTCCACTTCCTGCTCGCTCCAGTCGGCAAAAATGGCCTCGCCCATCTTCTTGCGCGCCGCATCGATGTGCTCGATCATCTGCCTGCCGTTGTCGCTGACCACGGCCACGCGCACACGCCGGTCGTGGGCGCTTTCGGTGCGGTGCACCAGTGACAAACCTTCCATCTTGGCAATCTGGCGGCTGACCGTGGTGTGGTCGCGCCCGACGCGGTCGGCCAGGTCGACCACGCCGATCGGGCCGAAGCGCTCGACCAGTACCAGCAGCGGAAACAGGGCGCGGTCCAGGCTGATGCCGGCCGCTGCGATCATGGCGTCGTCGCGCTGCGGCCGGTTCATCACGCTGATAATTTCCAGCAAGGCACCATGCAGTTCGCGCAGCCGCGCATAATTATGTGTATTTTTCACGCTTTTTGTTGACACGAGTTTTTGACTCCGGTTTAATGTGTGCATAATACACATATTGAGGTGAACATGGAACAAGCAGCAACCGCCGCAACAGTGCAAGTCGACGTCCTGATCTGCGGCGCCGGCGCGGCCGGCCTGACCCTGGCGATCGACCTGGCGCGAAGAGGGCTGAGCTTCAGGCTGATCGAAAAGATGGCCGCACCGTTCTACGGCTCGCGCGGCAAGGGCATCCAGCCACGCACGCAGGAAGTGTTCGAGGACCTAGGCATACTCGACCGCATCGTCGCCGCTGGCGGCAACTATCCGCCGGAACGGCGGTACGCCAGCGATGGCAGCCATGTCGACACGGCCGTCATCGAACACCGCTCGCCCACGCCCAGCGAGCCTTATCCGACGCCGCTGATGGTACCGCAGTTCCTGACCGAAAGCGTGATGCGCGAGCGCCTGGCCGAACTCGGCCACGCGCCCGTATTTGGCTGCGAGTTGCTGGGCTTCGAGGACGACGGCGGCGGCGTGACGGCAAGGCTGGCGGGCCGGCAGGGAGAGACCATGCTGCGCGCGCGCTGGCTGGTGGGTGCCGATGGCGGACGCAGCCTGGTGCGCCATGCGCTCGATATCGGTTTTCCCGGCAAGACCCTTGGCGTGCGCGCGGTGGTGGCCGATGTGATGCTGACGGGACTGGAACGTGATTTCTGGCATCGCTTCGGTGGCGACGACCTGTCGCGGCAAATCATGCTGTGCCCGCTGGCCGGCACCGACATGTTCCAGCTGCAAGGCCCGATTCCGGCCAGCGGCGAGATCGACCTGTCCGCGCCAGGACTGAACAGGCTGGTGGCCGAACGCACCGGCCGCGACGATATCCGCATTGAATCGGTGGCTTGGGCGTCGGCCTACACCATGCATGCGCGGCTGGCCGACCGCTATCGCGTGGGCAATGTATTCCTGGTGGGCGACGCGGCGCATATCCATCCGCCGACCGGTGGCCAGGGTCTCAACACCAGCGTACAGGATGCCTATAACCTGAGCTGGAAACTGGCCGCCGTCGCCCGTGGCGCCGATCACACCCTGCTGGACAGCTATGAGCAGGAACGACGGCCGGTCGCGGCAAGCATGCTGGGCCTGGCGACACGCCTGCTCGACGCACACCGGCGCGGCGACACGCGGCGTGGCCGGGAAGTGCAGCAGCTCGATATCGGCTACCGCGGCAGCGCATTGGCCATGGAGCAACCAGCCAGGACGGCAGGCCTGGCGGCCGGCGACCGCGCACCCGACGCCCTGGTATGGAGCGCGGCCGGCCAGTCGAAACGCCTGTTCGACCTGTTCCAGGGACCGCACTGGACCATGCTCGGCTACCACGCGCAGCGCGGCGCAATTGCGCCACGGCCAGGCTTGCATATCCATGTGCTGGGCCCGCATGGCGACCTGTATGACGAGAACCATTACTTCCGCGCAGCCTATGCGCTTGCCGCCGGCAGCTGGGTGCTGGTCCGCCCGGACGGCCATGTGGGCGCCATCGCCAGTACCACCGAGACGCTGGAAAACTATCTGCTCAAGGTCGGACTTATCCCAGCCGCGCGTCCTTGAAACTGCGCTCCAGAAACTCGATCAGCTTGCTGAGCGCCACCGGCATGTTCTTGCGGGTGGCGTAGATGGCGTAGATGTCCATCGGCATCGCTTCGCATTCCGGCAGCAAGGCCACCAGCGCGCCCTTGTCGATCAGCGGCAGGGCCATGTAGGCCGGCAGCATGGCCAGGCCGGCGCCGTACAGCACCGCCTGTTCGATGGCGGCCGCATCATTGGCGCTAAGGTTGCCCGTGACGGGCACGGCCAGTTCGTCGCCGCCGCAGCGAAAAGTCCATGTGCTTTTGCCATAGAAAGAATGCAGCAGGCAATTGTGCTCGCTCAGTTCCTCGACATGGCGCGGTGCGGCGCGGCGCTGCAGATAGGCGGGCGCAGCGCACAGCAGGACCCGGCATTGCGCCAGCTTCCTGGCCACCACGTTCGGGCCCAGGGTATTAGTGATGCGGATGGCAAGGTCGATGCGCTCGTCGACCAGGCTGACGGTCTGGTCCGACAGCAGCATGTCGACGCCGACGTCGGGGTAGAGCTCGACGAATTGCGCGATCATATTGGTCAGCACCGAGCGCCCGAGGGTGGTGCTGGCGGTGAGGCGCAGCCTGCCGCGCGGCACGCCACTCGGTTCGCCCACCGACAGCTGTATGCCTTTCGCCATCTCCAGCAACTGGCGGCAGCGCGCCAGCGCCTCCGTGCCGGCATCCGTCAGGCTCAGCCTGCGGGTGGTCCGGTGCAGCAGGCGCGCGCCGGCCCAGTTCTCCAGTTCGCCCAAGTAGCGCGACACGACAGGGCGCGACAAGCCCAGTTTCTGTGCGGCGCCCGACTGGCTGCCGCAGGCTACCGTGGTAATAAACACCTGCATCGCAACAAGCTTGTCCATCGATTCGACCGTATTTGGCAACAAACCATACCACTTTATAGTGTTTTTTGCTGAATAGAAAGCAACTATACTAAGCAACAATTTTAATTGCATTTAAGAATCGTTTCTTTTGCTGCAATTCCTGTGTTGCCTCGCCCCCGCGACATCCCCTCCTGCCACCGCCCCTGCAGGCAACGGCCGATCTCTCCTTTGAAAAGTTCCTTGATGAATAAGCTTTCGTTTCAACAAAAACTCTGGCTGCCGCTGGTCGCCAGCCTGCTGTGCATCGTGATCATTTTTATCTACAGCGCGGTACAGACCCGCGAGTTGCGCCTCGATGAGCGGCGCAAGGATCTGAGCAATGTGAACGAAGTGGCGCACAGCCTCGTGAAGCACTTTGACGAGCAGACCAAAAGCGGCGCCCTGGGCAAAGATGAGGCACAGAAGCAGGCGATCGCCGCCGTCAAGTCGCTGCGTTTCAGCGGCGGCGGCTATACCGCGATTACCAACAAGAACATGATTTCGCTGATGAATCCGTTCGCGCCGCAAAACAACGGCAAGGACATGAGCGGCTTCAAGGATGCCAACGACTACTATCTGTATCGCCATATCGCCGAAGCGGGCGCCAGCGCCAGCGGTACCGGCTATGTGTATTACGTGTGGGCGCGCCCGGGCGGCACCAAGGTGCTGCCCAAGGTGTCGCATGTGATGCGCTACGCGCCGTGGGAATGGGATCTGATTACCGGCGTCTACATGGACGATATCAACGACGCCTTCAAGCAGGAACTGGTCGAAGCGGCGATCGTGCTGGCGGTGGTGTCGACGCTGTTGTCGCTGCTGGTCACCCTGGTCAACCGCAGCCTGCGCGCCACCATCGGCGGCGACCCGGGCGCCGTCCGGCAAGCGGCCGCGCGCATTGCCAGCGGCAACCTGAGCGCGCCACTCGACACCGTGCAAGGCGATGACAGCAGCATCCTGTTCGGCATGCAGACCATGCAGAACCAGCTGGCCGACACCATCGGCGAGATCCGCCGCAGCGCCAACACCATCGCGCTGGCCTCGGCTGAAATTGCCACCGGCAACAGCGACCTGTCGGCCCGCACTGAAACGCAAGCGAGCTCGCTCGAAGAGACGGCCGCCTCGATGGAGGAGCTGACCTCCACCGTCAACCAGAACGCCGTCAACGCACAGCAGGCCAACACCCTGGTGCTGTCGGCGGCCAGCGTGGCCGAGAAGGGCGGGCAAGTCGTCTCGCGCGTGGTGCAGACGATGGACACCATCAATGCCTCGGCCACGCGCATCGTCGACATTATCGGCGTGATCGACGGCATCGCCTTCCAGACCAATATCCTGGCCCTGAACGCGGCGGTGGAAGCGGCGCGCGCCGGCGAGCAAGGCCGCGGCTTTGCGGTGGTGGCGTCCGAAGTGCGCAGCCTGGCGCACCGCAGCGCCGAGGCCGCGAAGGAAATCAAGGTCTTGATCGGCAACTCGGTCGACAGCATCAAGGTCGGCAGCACCCTGGTGGCGGAAGCGGGCACAACGATGGATCAGGTGGTGTCCAGCGTGTCGCGCGTGACCGAGATCATGGCCGCCATCAGCGCCGCCTCGCAGGAGCAAAGCACCGGCATCGGCCACGTCAACCAGGCGATCAATGAAATGGACGCCGTCACCCAGCAAAACGCGGCCCTGGTGGAACAAGCGGCGGCCGCCGCGGCCAGCATGCAGGACCAGGCGGCGATGCTGGCGCAACTGGTGCAGCGCTTCCAGCTCGATGCCAGCGAAGCGCAGGCCCTGGCCGGCGATGCGCCGCGCATGGCGGCAAGGAAAACCACGCTGGCGCTGCGGGCGGCGTGATGCGGACCTACAGCCAGATGCGGTAGATCCAGTAACTCTCGTCGTCAGAGGCCAGCAGCCGCAGGAACTTACCGGGGCTGTGGCCGGTGATATCGCGCACGTCGCGGCTCAGGTGGGCCTGGTCCGCATAGCCGCCCTGCGCGGCCACGTCCGCCAGGTTCGCGGGGCCGGCCCGGGTGTTGTCGCGCGCCGCGAAAAACGACTGCTCGGCACGCCGCAGCAGCAACAGGCTGCGCAGGGATAGACCCGCGCGCGCCTTGATGCGGCGTTCGATATTGCGCACGCCGCGGCCCAATACATGGCGGCACTGGCGCCACACGCCGTGAAGGCCTATTTTCCGGCCCTGGTGGCGACCAGCCTGCGCCTGCGCGAACGCTGGCGCCAGGCCGTGCAGGCGCGTACCGGCATCGCACTGACGGTCGACCTGAAGTGCTACAGCATCGACATCATCGCCGGCCTGGCCTTCGGCATCGAGGTCAATACCCTCGAGCACGGCGAGCATGTACTGCAGCGCCACATGGACATCATCCTGGCCGGCGTGGCGCGCCGCTCGATGGCGCCATTTCCGTACTGGCGCTACCTGAGACTGGCGCGCGAGCGTGAGCTGGACGCCAGCGTCGCCGCGCTGCGCACCGCCGTCGACCAGTTGATCACAGATGCACACACGCTGCTCGAGGCCGAACCGGCACGCCGCCAGCACCCGGCCAACCTGTTGCAAGCGATGCTGTGCGCGGCGCAGGAAGAGGGCAGCGGTGTCGACGACAATATTGTTGCCGGCAATGTTGCCACCATGCTGCTGGCCGGCGAGGACACCACCAGCAGCACGCTGGCCTGGCTGCTGTATCTGCTGCACCGCAATCCGGCCGCGCTGCGGCAGGCCCGCGAGGAGGTGCTGCGCCTGGCGCCCGATCCGGAGCAATTCACCATTGAGCAGATGGACGCGCTCGATTACCTCGACGCCTGCGCCCGGGAAGCGCTGCGCCTGAAACCGGCCACGCCGTTTATCCCGCTCGAAGCCCTGCGCGACAGCGTGGTCGGCGATGTGGCGGTGCCAAAAGGCGGCCTGGTCTGGTGCGTAATGCGCCATGACAATGCCATACCGCCTGGCAGCGAGTTCGATCCCGGCCGCTGCCTGCACCAGGGCAGCGAGGCCATCGGCAAACAGGCCGCGATGCCGTTCGGCGCCGGCCCGCGCACCTGCCCGGGGCGCTATCTGGCGCTGCTGGAAATCAAGGTGGCCTGCGCCATGCTGCTGGCGACGTTTTACATCGCCGCCATCGATACGGCAGACGGCAGGGAACCCGAAGAGGTGATGGGTTTCACTATGTCGCCACAGGCTTTGCAGATGCGGCTGCGCACGCGCACATAAGCCGCCACACGGCACGTTTGAGCCACATCAACCATCGCCTGCCGTCCGGTCCTAGACTGAATGTCAACCGTCACGCAGCCTGGGGTGACCATACCTGGACAAGGAAAAATGATGGTAGTCATGGACATCATCAAGACCCTGCTGCAAAGCGGTACCGAAGGTGAAATTTACCTCACCGAACTGCGCTCGAAAAGCCACGTCAGCAGGGGACAACCGGGCTTGAGCTGGGCGCGTTGTCCGGCCTGGCCGCCGGATGTGTTTGCGGTCGCCGCCACCCTGGTCGAAAAAGCCAGTTGCTGCATGCTGGCCGGTCCCGATGCGGCGGCGCTGGAACAACACCGCGACTATTTCCGGCGCATATATGCCGCAGCCAAGGTCTGGACTACAGCCTATGCCGCGCCCTCCGACGTGCAACAGTTATGGACCACCTTGCTCACATTTGGCGATGTCAAGCTGGGTGACATCAAATGCCGCAAGGAGGTCCGCGACCTGCTGTTCCTGCTGCTGGCGATTGCCGACGAATCGTGTAACGGCATGGGCTGGGCGCCGTTGGACACCTCAGACACGGACACCCCAGGTACCGTCAATCTGCTGGTCAACATGGTCATGACCAGTTTGCTGGACCCGCACGAGTTGCTGAAACAGGACGGGCCGGTGTATGTGCTGCCGTTTGTACCGACCTCATTATGTTCGCTGATCATGACCGATGTGGCCGTGGTGTTGCCGAAGTCGATGACCGCCAGCGTCGGCTGCACCATCCGCTCCATGAGCCATCACCTGGCGCTGCTGCCCAGCAGCCTGGAAGTCAAGCCAAGCTGGCAGCTGGTGGACAAATCGTTTGGCGTGGCGCGCAATGGTATCGATCACGACAACGCTGGCGGCAATGGCGCGGCCAGCCACAAGCCGGCCGAGCGCGATTCCAAGCTGCGCCTGCTGCTGGTGCCGTATCCGTTTCACCTTCCCGAAACGAGTTTTCACTTGCGCGAAGACAGGGTGGCGCTGAACAGGCATGCGTCGACCGGCGCATTTTTCGAACTGCGCCAGCTCTGGCTCAAGAAAGGGCAGCGCAAATTGAATGGCCCCAGCGTGGTGGCGGAGCTGTTCCAGCCGCTGCTGGAACAGGCCAGGACCGAATGTGGCAGCGACGAGATCCATGGCATCGTCATGCCCGAGTGCGCCTTGTCGCGCGAGCTGGCCAATGCGGTGGCGGCACACTTGCGCGAAGAAAATATCGACTTTTTTATCAGCGGCGTGCTCGATCACGGCGCCCCCAACGGCCATGGCGGCGCCCGCTTGCCGCACAACCAGGCCAGTACCTATCTTTTTCCCAAGGTAGCGAACGGCAACATGCTTGGCGACGGGCCGCTGGTGATGAGCAGCCAGTCTAAACATCACCGCTGGTCGCTCGACCCGGTACAGGTACAACGCTATGCGCTGAACTTTCCCGACCGCTCGCCGGCCAGCGAAGCGCTGCGTGCCCGGCAATGGTGGGAGGGGATCGATATTGCGGATCGCGACCTGCCGTTTTATGCGATCCGCCGCGGCGTCTCGCTGGCCGTGCTGATCTGTGAAGATCTGGCGCGCACCGATCCGGCCATGTCGGTGATTCGCGCCGTCGGCCCCAACCTGGTCATCGCGCTGCTGATGGACGGCCCCCAGCTGGTCACGCGCTGGCCGGCACGCTATGCCACGGTACTGGCCGACGACCCGGGCTCATCCGTGCTGACCCTGACCTGTGCGGCGCTGGTGGACCGGTCCAACTGGCTGGAAAGCCGCCCGGTACGCTCGATTGCGCTATGGCGCGATGCCGGCGGACGCACGCAAGAACTGAATTTGCCGGCCGGCCACCACGGCATGTGCCTGACCCTGACCGCGAAGAACGAGTCTCAGTACACGATGGATAGCCGCTGTGACATTTCCAGCACCCAGAAACTGACGCTGACGTCGGCGATTCCGCTGGCAATTGCGTCACCGCCCAATTGGTTATAAAGTACCAGACGCGGAGCGTCGAAATGATGATTCCGTCAAGAGAGGATTTCACCATGTCAGATAATGAAAACATGCCGCAATATCGCACCTCGCGTTTCTTGCGGCCCGGCGAAGACCGGATGGTGCAACTGGTGCAGGACACCTTGCGCAGCGGCGGACTCCACCCCGTCGACTCAGCCGTTGCCGAGCAAATTTCCTCCGCCACTCGCGACAGCAGCGGCGCACGCCAGGGTGCCGCCAGCCACACCAAGCGCGAACCACGCCAGGAGCGCTGAACACCACATCGCACGCCGCCTGGCCAGGGGCCGCGCCGTCTACGAGCCATTCGACCATTGTTCGCGCGACGAGGTCGGCGAGATGCTGTCGCGCTTCGACGATGCGCAGCAACTGCGCTTGCTGGGCGCTATGCACACCATCGCCGAATTGCTGGACGATCAGTCAGGCATGAAATACGCCCAGCCTTTCGTGCCGCGCTCGCACCGCCCCGGCGACATGGCCTGGATCACGCGCCGCCGGCTACCGCAAGATGCGCTTGTGGACCACCGACCAGCAAAAAAGTGCGCGCCATATTTACCAGGGCAAGGGCTATGTGCTGGTGTCGCAAACGCCGGTGCTGGCGTTTGGCCAGCAGATGGTCGATGAGACCTGGGAGCTCAATCTCTGAGTTTGTGCCATCACCGTGTTCCACAGGACACAATGGCGATTCCTTGTTAAGATGCCATTCTTGACATTGCCCAGAGCCCCCATGACATTGCCTGTGAACCAAGCGGCCCAGCATTTGCGCGCCGCCATCCGCGAGGCCACCGCCGGCCTGGTCGACCGTGAACAGCTGGCCGAACTGATGATACTGGCGGCCGTCGCGCAGGAACATCTGCTGGTGATCGGGCCGCCCGGCACGGCCAAGAGCGCGGTGGTGCGGCGCGTGGCGCACAGCCTGGGCGGGCAGTATTTCGAATATCTGCTGGGCCGCTTTACCGAGCCATCCGAGCTGTTCGGCCCCGTCAACCTGAGCAAACTGCGCGAAGGCCAGGTGGAAACCGATATCGCCGGCATGCTGCCGGAGGCGGAAATCGCCTTCCTCGACGAAGTCTTCCTCGGCTCGACCGCCATTCTCAACACCTTGCTGGGACTGCTGAACGAACGCCAGTTCCGGCGCGGCCACACGCGCATCGATTGCCCGCTGCGCGTCTGCGTCGGCGCGGCCAACGCGCTGCCCGAAGACGAAGGCCTGGCGGCATTCGCCGACCGCTTCCTGCTGCACGTGTTCGTCGAGCCGGTGCCGGACAACCGCCTGGAAGACCTGCTGGCGGGCGGCTGGGCGGCGGCCCGGCACAAGGTGACGGCGATCGCCGACCTGGCCAGCCTCGATGTGCTGAACCAGGCCGTGCCGCAGGTCGACATGGAAGGCGTGCGGCTGGCGCTGGCGCAGGCGATCCGCCTGCTGCGCCAGGCCCAGGTGCAGTTGTCGGACCGCCGCATCGTCAAGGCCCAGCAGCTGATCGCCGCGGCCGCCGTGCTGGCCGGCCGTAGCGCCGCCACCCGCGCCGACCTGTGGCCGCTGCTGTATGTGATACCGACCGCCGCCGGCCAGCAGAGCGCACGCGAAACCCTGCGCGAACTGCTGGCCGACGCCAGCCATCCGCTGCTGCAGGCGGTAGTCGAACAGGCCGCGCAGCAGCCGATGGCGCGCCTGGCGCGGCTGCTGGAAAGCGCCGACCTGCTGCTGGCCGATGGCGGTGGCGAGCGCGCGCGGATCGAAGCGCTGCTGCGCGAAATCGACGCCAACTTCGATGCCGCACAGCTGCCACAGCAACTGGCCGAGCGCCGCCAGCGCCTGATCGCCGCGGCGGGCCAGCGCTGATGCCGGTGATGGCCTGGCAAACGCGCGCCACCGCGCTGGTGCCGGCCGGGCTGGTCGCGCCCGCAACGCTGGCGCCCGCGCTGCTGGCGCTATTGCAATCATGCGGCATCCAGCAGTTGCAGGCGCTGTCGGTGGTGGCCACGCGTGACCTGCTGGTACTGCTGGGCGCCAACCAGGCGCTGCCGTGGATCGACGGCGCACGCTATTGCGCACCCGATCCGCACGCGCCCAATTTGTGGACGCCCACGCATCTGGCGCCAGCGCTGCCGGCCGACCTGGTGCAGACCAGGCTGATCGAACGTGCCGCCAGCAGCCCGGTACTGCTGTGGCACGCGCCGGAGCTGCTGCTGCCGCTGGCCGGTGCGCAGGCGCTGACGCCATCCCTGCTGGACTGGCTGGCACAGGCGCTGGCATGACGGCGCTGCCGCCCGCACTGGAGCCATGGGCGCTCTGGTTGAACCTGTTTCCACCGGATCTGGCGCCGGCCGTCGGCGCGCTGCTGCTGCGCCTGCATCCGCTGGTCGGCAAGCTCAGCACGGCTACCCTGGAACGCGGCGCCGAGCCGGCCGGCATCGGCAACATCGTGCGGCGCGGCCACTACGAGCGCCTGTTGATGTCGGAATGGGCGATTGCCGACGCCGAACCGGACGAATTCCTGCGCCGCGCCGGCAGCGGCGAACTGCTGTTCAATGGCCCGGAGCCGGCGCAGCACCAGCGCTCGCTGCACAGCGTGGCGCTGTTCGACGCCGGCCTGGCGCAACTGGGCGAGCCGCGCCTGGCCCACCTGGCGCTGTTCATCCTGCTGGCGCGCCGCGCGCAGCAGGCCGGCGCGCAATTTCGCTGGGGTATCTGGCAGCGGCCAGGCGTGATGTTCGACGATAGCGGCCAGGAGGCGCTACGCAAGCTGATACGCTCGCGCACCTTGCAGCCGGCGCCGGTTGATGCCGCGCGGCAGTGGGAAGCCACGCTCGATACTGATCTGGACGACTGCTGGCTGATCGGCGTCAGCGGCGATGCGCCCAGGCAGGCGCGCGACCGGGTCGCGATCCGCCGCGCCCTGTGCGGCAATCACCTGCATGTCAGCGTGCGGCAGCGGCGCGACCAGCGCACGCTGCAGCTGGAATTGCCCGATGCGCCCACCGCCGTGCGCCTGCTGCGCAAACCATTTACGCCCGCCGCGCCGCCGGGCGCGATCCATCACCGCGACAACCGGCCAGCGCGCGCGCAGGCGCCGCGTTTTGCCAGTGGCGGCAAGCTGGTCTGCGTGCGGCAGCTGGACGGTAGTGCCATCGTCTACCACGTGCCGCAGTCGGCGTCGTTCAAGCCGGGCAAATACCGCATCCTGTCGGTGCCCGCGCATGGCGCCATCCTGGCCGCAGGCGTATTCAAGACCACGCTGTCGTGCATCACCAGCGCCGATGGCACGCTGCGGTTTCACCACTTTCCCAGCCCGCTGTTTTCCGGCAAACCGATCGTTTGCGAGCGGCCCCCGCTGGAAGAATTTCATGCGCCGCCCGGCATGGCGCGATGGCTGGAGGCGTTTCACGTGATCTCAAACGATTCCCCCAATAAGCACGAATCTGTCGCCGTGCTCGATACAAAAAAACGCCTGGTCTGCTGGCAGGCCGTCGCCGGGCCGTCGCGCAGGGCCATGCCGGCGACCACGTTTCACCATCTGCTCGACAATGTGATCGGCACCCATCAGGTCGGCGGCGCACTATTCATCGCCTGTGCCGACGGCGGCGGCGTGCAACTGTATCGCTGGAACGGCCAGCAGGCCTTCCCCGAGAAAATGCTGCGGGTCGAACAAAGCGCCAGCCAGCTGCTGTATGGCGTCATCAAGGGGGCGACTGCCGGCTATGGCAGCAATCTGCTGGCGCTGAAAACCGGCGCAACACAATGGTGGATCGGCAGTCACGAGCAGGGCGAGACGACCGACGTCGACGACGGCGCCACCGTGCTGGGCGTGGCCATCAGCCGCCAGCACCCGAAGCCGGGCCTGGTGGTGCTGCATCCGGGCCGCCGCCGCGTCGAATTGCGGGTCGGCCCGCTGCGCTACGAACTGGCCACCTCGCCCGAAGCGATACAGCAGGCCAGCATGGATGCCGCCAGTGCCCGCATCGCCTGGATCACGGCCAAGAGCAGCACGGTGGTGGTGCGCGGTCTCGACGACGAACAGCCGCTGCTGCAAATTTCCTGCGACGGCGGCACCGATGACGCCGATGCATAAAGTACGCCGCCCCCTGCATCAGGGCATGCAGCTGGTGCATGCGCTGTGGTTCGACCTGGCGCTGAGCGGCGAAGCCGAGGTGCGCCGCCGTGTGCTGCGTCACTGGGCGCCGGGCGCGCGGCTGCATCTGGTGCAGGACGGTTTCCTGCTGCTGCTGGCCACGCCGCGTCAGGCCCGCTGCGAGCTGCTCGACGGCCTGGCGCTGTGCGAGCAGGCGGGCATCCTCAGCAGCGCGCCATTGGCCCCGGACGAGCGCGCCGCCACGCCGCCATCGTGCTGCTGGCTGGTGCGCGCAGCGCAAGCGCAGCTGGTCAGCCTTGCCGCCGCGCCGCGCATCGATCCGGCCGCCTGGCTCGAGCTGGACGCGATTGCCCTGCAGGCGCCGCTGCGGCCACCGCGCGCCGCCACCGGCGACGACCCGGCCCCGCTGGCGGCGATGCCGGTGCATGACATCTTCTCGGGCACGCTGGCGCCGCCCAGCGCCAGCCGCAGTGATTTTTTAAAGCAGCTCGACCAGGCTCGGCACGGCCAGCGGCCGGCCATATCGGGCGCCGGTATCGGCCAGGTGGTGGCGGGCATGGCAGGCATCCTGTCCAGGCTGTTCGGCGGCCACGCGCAGTCCGCGTCAAGCCAAGCGGGCGGTGAGCGCGGCCAGCAGCCAGCGTCGGCGCTGGGCCAACGCCTGGCCGCGCTGGCCAGCCGGCTGGCGATCCTGACGCGCGCCTCCAGCATCATCGGCTGGCGCCAGGCCGCTTATCTGCGCAAGATGATGGCCTTGCTCGAACAGGGCGATACGGCCGAAGCCCTGCGCCATGCGATTCCGCTCGACAGCTCGTCGCAGGCCGGCCGCCAGGCTTTCGGCACGCCGCGCCCGCGCAGCAGCCTGGAAATCTCCGGCCCGGGCCGGAGCCGCAGCGTGATCGGCCTGGGTGGCGAGCTGGAAGACTATTTGCGCACCACCTACCGCCGCACCTTCGAAAGGCTGGACCGCGAAGGCAAGATCGACGAAGCGACCTATGTGCTGGCCGAACTGCTCAAGCAAGGCGGCGAGGCGGTCGATTACCTGGAACAGCATGGCCGCCTCAAACAGGCCGCCCAGTTGGCCGAAACCATGGAGCTGGCGCCGGAAATCGCGGTGCGCCTGTGGTGCATGGCGGGCAATGTCGAACGGGCGGTGCAACTGGCCCGCATCGGCCAGGCCTTCGCCGCCGCGGTCCAGTTGCTGGAAAAACGCAAGAGCCCGCAAGCACCGCTGATGCGCCAGCTATGGGCCGAAGACCTGGCCGTGCGCGGCCAGCTGGCCGAAGCGGCGCAAGCCATCTGGCCCTTGCCGGAACAGCAGGCCCAGGCGCTGGCATGGCTGCTCGAAGGCGAGCGCGCCGGCGGCATCCTGGGCCTGCGCTCGCTGCTCAAGAAACTGGTGTTGCTGCCGGCCAGCCTGGCCGACAGCGAGGCGCGCGTGCTGCAACTGCTGGACGACGACAGCGAGCACGGGGTGCAGCAGCGCCTGCGCCTGGGCACGGAATTGCTGGCGCTGTCGCAGCACTCGACCGCCACCAAACGCGTCGCGGCAGAACTGATGCGCCCGCTGTTGGCCGATCGCATGGCCGGTCGCAGCGAATTCGACAAGAAATCGCTGACCAGGCTGCTGTCCCTGTCCGACAGCGCCATCCTGCAGGCCGACCTGCCATCGCTGTCGATCGCCGCCGCCACGCCACCACCGGGGCTGACCGGGCGCAGCGAGATGCTGCGCGTGCACCTGGACGAGCGCGGCCTGCTGGCGATCCACGATGCGCGCCGCCTGCCAGACGGCCATTACCTGCTGGCGCTGGGCGAGGCCGGCGTGATCCGCATCGACCGCCATGGCCGGCAACTGGCGCAGTTCCCGGTGCCGGCCACGCGGCTGGTGATGGCGGCCGGCGGCCAGCGCGCGCTGGCGCTGGTGCAGCGCGACAGCAAGTGGCGCGTCAGCCGCATCGACCTGATCGCGCGCAAGGTGTCGGACTGGATCATCGAACCGCTGCGCTTCTGGGCCGACAACCATGACGGCCTGGTGTGGAACGCGGTGATCGACAACCGCCTCGTCGCCATCGACACCAGCAAGGACCAGTTGACGGTGTGCTGGCAGGTGGCCGACCTGCCGGGCCGCGTGATCGCCTTCCTGGAAGAGCAGGGCACGCAAACCCTGCTGCTGGAAACCGCGCACGAGATCGAGCAATGGCGCTATCAGCTGCCCGCGCGCCGCCTGATGCAGCGCGACAGCTTCCCGCGCCCTCAGCATGAAGCGCTGGCGCTGCTGCCGCACCACGCGCGCGACACTCCAACCCTGATTCGCGAACGGCGCGAAGGACCTTACTCAATACTGGAAGTTCATAACGGCATTTCTGTCGCCCCATTTAAGCTGGCGTCGCGGGCGACCGCCGGCTTGATCGAAGTGACACAGACGGCAGGATTGCTGCTGGTGCGCAGCTACCCGGACGACGGCGATACGCTGGACTGCATGGTGGCCGACAACCGGACCGGAAAAATGCTGGCGCAACTGTCGCTGGCAGAATGCGGGTCGGCACGGGTGCAGGTCGATGACGGGCATATCTTGCTGTTTGACCAGGCGGGGCACCTGATTGATGTGTGCTGCGAGGATAGCGCCGTGCATGTGCTGACACTGGGCTAAGCGCGCCACGCAGGAAGGCCCTGCCGACAGCCTTTCAGGCCAGCGCCTTGCTGATGATATCGCTCAGATACTTGCGGTCGCCCTGCGCCATCGATTTGCCCGATGCGATATTGAGTACCATCACAAGAAACAGCGCTACAGCACCGAGTGGAAAATACCACAGGCCATCCGGATAATCGGCCAGCATGGAAAAACTACTGATAAAGATAGACGCCAGGAAAACAAAGACCATGGTCATGAAAAACCTGGTCTGCCAAGATAATGTAAACCCGCCTTCGAGGATGATTTCCTCCCCTTCAATCCTGAACCGTCCGACAAAACACGGTTTGAGATCATTGCGTACAAAGGGTGTCTCTTTCTTGAGCTCCACCATGTGCATGCTGACCACACCGGTGGCCGCCGAACCGCCACCCACGCGAAAACCAGGACGGCGTGTCGCCGCCCGCAGCGACGCGATCGCCTGCTCGGAAGACAGCGCGCTGCGAAAAGCCACAGGCTCGCTGCCGTACAACAGTTTGAAAAATCGGCCAACCATGCTGGTCATTTCATCAGGAATCAGAGCGGTGTGAAGTACCTCGGGAGGTAAGCGGCCGGGATGCGCAGTCTTCTCGCGTCCCGGCCATTGAAACCTTACTCCACCGTCACCGACTTCGCCAGATTGCGTGGCTTGTCCACATCGGTACCGCGTGCCAGCGCCGTGTGATACGCCAGCAATTGCAGCGCCACCACGTGCAGGATCGGGGACAGCACGCCGTAGTGTTCCGGCAGGCGGATCACGTGCAGGCCTTCGCCGGAGCTGATGCGCGAGTCGACGTCGGCGAAGACGTACAGCTGGCCGCCGCGGGCGCGCACTTCCTGCATGTTCGATTTCAGCTTCTCGATCAGGGCGTCGTTCGGGGCGATGGTGACGACCGGCATTTCGTTGGTCACCAGGGCCAGCGGGCCGTGTTTCAGTTCACCGGCCGGATACGCTTCGGCGTGGATATAGGAAATTTCCTTCAGCTTCAGCGCGCCTTCCAGGGCGATCGGGTAATGCATGCCGCGACCGAGGAAGAGGGCGTTTTCCTTGCGGGCGAATTCTTCGGACCAGGCGATGATCTGCGGTTCCAGCGCCAGCACGGCGGCGATCGCCACCGGCAGGTGGCGCATGGCTTTCAGGTGGGCCGCTTCTTCCTCGTCGCTCAGGCGTCCATTGACTTGCGCCAGGCACAAGGTCAGCAGGAACAGGCCGGCCAGCTGGGTGGTGAAGGCCTTGGTCGAGGCCACGCCCACTTCGACGCCGGCGCGGGTGATGTAGGCCAGCGCGCATTCGCGCACCATGGCGCTGGTGGCCACGTTGCAAATCGTCAGCGTGTGGTGCATGCCCAGGCTGCGCGCGTGTTTCAGGGCGGCCAGGGTGTCGGCCGTTTCGCCGCTTTGCGAGATGGTGACGACCAGGGTGTTCGGATGCGGCACGCTGTCGCGGTAGCGGTATTCGCTGGCCACTTCGACGCTGACGGGAATCTTGGCGATCGCTTCGATCCAGTACTTGGCCGTCATGCCGGCATACGAGCTGGTGCCGCAGGCCAGGATCAGCACGCGGTCGATCTGCTTGAAGATGGTGTAGGCGCCGTCGCCGAACAGTTCCGGCATGATGGCCGTCACGCCTTCGAGCGTGTCGCCGATGGCGCGCGGCTGCTCGAAGATTTCTTTCTGCATGTAGTGGCGGTAGGGGCCCAGTTCGGCCGCGCCGGTGTGCGCATGGACGGTTTTCACGTCGCGGCTGGCCGGCTTGCCGTCGACGTCGACGATCCACACGCGCGACAGTTGCAGGTCGACCACGTCGCCTTCTTCCAGGTAGATGATCTGGTCGGTGGTGCCGGCCAGCGCCATGGCGTCGGAGGCAACGAAGTTTTCACCCTGGCCCAGGCCGACGATCAGCGGCGAACCCTGGCGCGCGGCGACCACGCGGTGCGGTTCGTCGCGGCAGAAAACGGCGATCGCATAGGCGCCCTCGAGGCGCTTGACGGCCTGCTGCACGGTGTCGAACAGGTCGCCGTTGTACATGTGCTCGACCAGGTGGGCGATGACTTCGGTATCGGTCTGGCTCTGGAACACATAACCGAGGGCAGTCAGTTCGGCGCGCAGTTCGTCGTGGTTTTCGATGATGCCGTTATGCACCAGCGCCACGCGGGCGTTTTCTTCGGTTGGGGAAAAGTGCGGGTGGGCATTGAAGGAGACCGGGGCGCCATGCGTGGCCCAGCGCGTGTGGGCGATGCCGGTGAAGCCGGCGAGGCCTTCTTCGGCGATCTGCTTTTCCAGCTCGGCCACGCGCGCGGTCGAGCGCGAACGCTGCAAACGGCCATCGGCGTGCAGGGCGATGCCGCAGGAATCGTAGCCGCGGTATTCCAGGCGCTTCAGGCCTTCGAGCAGGATGGGAGTGATATTACGCTGCGCTACCGCGCCGACGATGCCGCACATGGAAACCTCTGTCTAAAATTTAATCAATACGGCATGCTAAAGCAGAGTGCATGAAATAAGCTTTCTAAATATAGATGTTTTTGATTGGATATTTCATGTATATTTTGCGATGAAATATTCTTTCATTTAACTGCATTTTATTGAGTAATTCATCAAATCCATGAACGAAGCAGCACTCTTTCTTGACGACATAGATCGTCGCATCCTGAATGCCTTGCAGGTTGATGCATCACAAACCAACAGTGAACTCGCGCGCTCGGTGCATGTCTCGGCGCCGACTTGCCTGCGCAGGGTCAAGCACCTGACCGACCAAGGCGTGATCGAGCGCCAGGTCGCCATCGTGGCGCCGCAACTGGTGGGGGTGCGCCTGACGGCGGTGGTCGAGATTACGCTGGACGTGCAGGCGGCGGAACGCATGGCCGAATTCGAGCAACTGGTGGCGGGCGAAGCGGCCGTGCTGCAGTGCTATCGCGTTTCGCCGGGACCGGACTTCGTGCTGATCGTGCAAGTGGCCGACATGCCGGCTTACCATGCGCTGGCGCACAGCTTGTTTACAGCGCACGCCAATGTGCGCAATGTGAAAAGCTATTTTTCCACCTTTCGCAGCAAGTTCGAGACACGCATCGCAGTCTGAGGCGGCACGCTGACAAGTTATCCCGGCTTGTCAGCCCACTTGTGCACATGCTTATCCACAGCCATGAAAACCGCCATGGGCAAGCCTGGCCCATTTTTCACGATGGCCGTGCAGGGCAGAGCCGCCGGAAAACAAGTTATCCCGACTTGTCCGCCGCTTTTCCACAGGCCGGCAACAGGCTTGTACACATATTTGCCCACAGGCACAGATTGCTCAAAACCTTCAAATAATCATTCAATTCAATGACTTGCAAGTTATTCTTGATTTATTCAGCGCTTGCGCACAGCTTTATCCACAAGCATGAAAGCAAAATAGCGGCACGTAAAACAATAGCGCCGGTTTGTCATACAGCAGCCTGAGACAGCAAAACTTATCCCGTTTTTCACACAGCTTTTACAGCGCTTATACCGGCCTTATCCCGGCATTGTCAGCATGCTTGTACACATGTTTATCCACACCGGAAAATATGTCCTGGTACGGACAAGGCTCTTATCCCCCGCTTGCCAACCGGCTGTCCACAAGCTTGTCCACAGCCGCTGCGGCAATAAAAATGCCGCCAGCCCGTGAAGGCTGGCGGCATGGTGGCGATGGCGGGTGAACTTACTTCGGCTTCTTGACCGGGCGGCTCCAGCCGTCGATGGTCACCTGCCTGGCGCGCGAGACGGTCAGCTTGCCGGCCGGCGCATCTTTCGACAAGGTGGTGCCGGCGCCCAGGGTGGCGCCCTTGCCGACGGTGACCGGTGCGATCAGCTGGCTGTCGCTGCCGATAAAGGCGTCGTCCTCGATCACGGTACGCGACTTGTTGACGCCGTCGTAGTTGCAGGTGATGGTGCCGGCGCCGATGTTCACGCGCGAGCCGATGGTGGCGTCGCCGATATAGGCCAGGTGATTGGCCTTGCTGTTGGCGGCCACCTGGCTATTTTTTACTTCGACGAAGTTGCCGATATGTACTTCTTCGGCCAGCACGGTGCCGGGGCGCAAGCGCGCGTACGGGCCGATCAGCGAGCCGGCGCCGACCACCGCCTCTTCGATATGGCAGAACGGCTTGATGTGCGCGCCGGCCGCCACGGTGGCGTTGACCAGCACGTTGTTGGCGCCCACGCGCACGCCGTCGCCCAGTTCCACGCGGCCTTCGAACACGCAGCCGACGTCGATGGTGACGTCGCGCCCGCAGATCAGTTCGCCACGCACGTCGATGCGGGCCGGGTCCAACAGGGTCACGCCGCGCTCGAGCAGGGCCAGCGCGATATTGTTCTGGTGAATCCGTTCCAGCTGGGCCAGTTGCACCTTGCTGTTGACGCCCGCCACTTCCCATACGGCGCCGGGCTGGGCCGAGGTGACGGGTACGCCGTCGGCAACCGCCTGGGCGACGATGTCGGTCAGATAGTATTCACCTTGCGCATTGTTGTTCGACAGCGCAGACAGCCATTTTTTCAGTTGCACGGTCGGCGCGACCATGATGCCGCTGTTGATTTCGCAGATGGCGCGCTCGTCCGCGGTAGCGTCCTTTTCTTCGACGATGCGCACGATGGCGCCGTTCTCGCGCACGATGCGGCCCAGGCCGAACGGATCATCCTGCTCTACCGTCAGGATCGCCAGCTGGCCGTTGCCGGCCGCCTGCACCAGTTTCTGCAAGGACTCACTGCTGGTCAGCGGCACGTCGCCGTACAGGATCAGGGTAGGAACGTTATCGTCCAGCAAAGGCAGCGCCTGCTGCACCGCGTGGCCGGTGCCCAGCTGCTGCGCCTGCTCGGCGGCGGCGATGTCCAGCGACTGCCCGGACTTGTACTGCTCGAGCAGTTTCAGCACCGCTGCGCCCCCATGTCCGTAAATCACGCATAATTTGGACGGCGCCAAGGTGCGCGCCGTATCGATCACATGCGACAGCAGCGGCTTGCCAGCCAGCGGGTGCAACACTTTTGGCAGGGCCGACTGCATGCGTTTCCCCATACCGGCGGCGAGAATGACAACGTTCATAGTCCGTATTTATTTTATAAGTTAAGAATATGAAAAAGTTTAACACGCAGGCCCCTTTCCAGAATCGCTTGATGTACGCACTGTTGACGCTGATGCTGGTGGCCGTGGCCGGCTGCAGCAGTTTGCGCCTGGCCTACAACAATGGTGACACCGTGCTGTACTGGTGGCTCAACGCGTATGTCGACCTGGACCGCGACCAGAAAGGCTGGGTACGCGAAGATATCGACAAGCTGTTCGACTGGCATCGCAAGACCCAGCTCAAGGATTACGTGGAAATCCTGCGCAAGGGCCAGAAGCAGGTGCAGGGCAACCCCACGCAGGCCGACCTGATGGCCGACTACAGCGAAATCAAGAGCCGTACCCAGTCGCTGCTGCTGAAAGCGGCGCCCGACCTGGCCGACCTGGCGCGCTCGCTCAAACCCGAACAGGTGGCGCAGATGGAAAAGAAGTTCAAGTCGAACAATGACGACTACCGCAAGAAGTTTCTCACCGGCGACCAGGAGAAGCGCCAGCAGCTGCGCTACAAGAAATCGATGGAACAGTTCGAGTTGTGGTTCGGCAGTTTCAGCAGCGAGCAGGAAGCCCTGATCCGCAAGGCGTCCGACGCGCGGCCGCTGGACAATGAAATCTGGCTCGACGAGCGCTCGCGCCGCCAGCGCAATGTGCTGGCCCTGGTACAGAAGGTGCAGAACGAAAAACTGGGCAAGGAAGCCACCGTGGCCCTGATCAATACCCTGATCAAGGACAGTTTCGATCGCCTGGAACACTCCGATCGCAAGGCGTTTTTTGACGCGTTTGAAAACAGCACCGCGCAGATGATTTTGACCGTCATCAAGATCGCCACGCCGGCGCAAAAAGCCCATGCCGTCAAGCGCATGCAGGGCTGGATCGACGACTTCAATTCGCTGGCAACCCAGCCCAAATAAAGGGCCGGGCCGCAGGGAGCCGATGGGGCCATATGCTATAGTGGCCGCCATCGAATTGAAGAAGTTTCTCATGCAAAAGAAGATCAAAAAGCCCGCCAAAGTCCCGGTCCACCACGCCCCGCCACCGAACCAGGTGCGCATTATCGGCGGACAATGGAAGCGCTCCGTGTTGCCCGTGCTGCAGGCGCTGGGCTTGCGCCCGACGCCGGACCGCGTGCGCGAAACGGTATTTAACTGGATCAATCACCTGCGCGACGGCGACTGGGCCAACGCCCAGGTGCTGGACCTGTTCGCCGGCAGCGGCGCGCTCGGCTTCGAAGCGGCCAGCCGCGGCGCGGCGTCCGTCACCATGGTCGACACGCACACGCCCGTGATCCGCCAGCTGGAAGAAAACAAGACCAAACTGCGCGCTGACAATGTGCAGCTGCTGCGCGGCGACGCCTTGCTGACGGCGCAAGGCCTGGCGGCACGCGGCCAGCGTTTCGACCTGATCTTCCTCGATCCCCCTTACCAGCAAGATTTCCTGGCAAAAGTATTGCCGCTGTGCGCCAACCTGCTGAAAGAGGGCGGCATCGTCTATGCGGAATCGGGGCTGTCTATGGTGTTCGATGAAAACAGCGAACAAGGCAAGCCGGACTGGATGGCGCCGTGGGAAGTCATCCGCGCCGATAAAGCCGGGACAGTTTATTATCATTTGCTAACTTACAACAAAGTGGCGGCAACGGCCTGAATCTGCTTATAATTTGAGCAGAAATAGCCCCCAGCCCAAGGCGACTCCCCAATTTCAGGCATAATGCGCGTCTATATTGGTGCATCGTCAGGGAGCCGCAATGGTTGTAGCCGTTTATCCGGGAACGTTCGATCCGCTCACGCGCGGTCATGAAGATCTGGTGCGCCGCGCATCGGGTCTGTTTGACAAGCTGATCGTGGGTGTGGCCGACAGCAAGAACAAGAAACCGTTTTTCTCGCTCGACGAACGCCTGGAAATTGCCAACGAAGTGCTCGGCCATTATCCGAATGTGCAAGTGGAAAGCTTTTCCGGCCTGCTCAAGGATTTCGTGCGCAACCACGAAGCGCGCGTGATCGTGCGCGGTCTGCGCGCGGTCTCCGACTTCGAATACGAATTCCAGATGGCCGGCATGAACCGCTACCTGCTGCCTGAAGTTGAAACCATGTTCCTGACGCCGTCCGACCAGTACCAGTTTATTTCGGGCACCATCGTGCGCGAAATCGCGGCGCTGGGCGGCGACGTCTCCAAGTTTGTCTTCCCCTCGGTCAACCGCTGGCTGCAGAACAAGATTGCCGCCAACGCTGCATTGCCGGAATAAGCAAGAGTAAAAATCATGGCACTACTGATCACCGACGAATGCATCAATTGCGATATCTGCGAGCCCGAGTGCCCGAATGACGCGATCTACATGGGCGCCGAAATCTACGAAATCGACCCGAACAAGTGCACCGAATGCGTGGGCCACTTCGACGAGCCGCAATGCCAGCAAGTGTGTCCGGTCAGCTGCATCCCGCTCAATCCGGCCTGGATTGAAAGCCCGGAACAATTGAAGGCCAAGTACGAGCGCCTGCAAGCCGAACTGCCGCTGAAAGCGTAAACATTCCGGCCGCCAAGCTGCGCGGCCCTGTTCCTGTAACTGTTCTACACTGTCCCTTCGCTTATTCCATGGAAGGCAGCAGATGCTCAGCATATCCCGACTCGGCCGCGCGCTGGCCACAGCCTGTATCTGCGCCTTTCTCGCGCAGCCGGCGCTGGCCGTCGACGTGGGCGGCGTCAAGCTCGATGACACGGTGCAACTGGCGAACCAGGCCTTGAAACTGAATGGCGCCGGCGTACGCTACAAGCTGATCTTCAAGGTCTACACCATCGCGCTTTACCTGCCGGAAAAGAAAAGCCAGCTGGCAGAGATCCTGGCGCTGCCCGGGCCGCGCCGGCTGGAAATCGTCATGCTGCGCGATATCAGTTCCGACGACCTGGGCAAGTCCTTCATGGAAGGCTTGAACCGTACGTCCGACCAGGCCGACCGCACGCGCCTGCTGAGCCAGACGATGCAACTGGGCGCCATGTTCGAAATGGTACCGGGGTTGAAAAAGGGCGACATGCTGACGGTCGACTGGCTGCCGGAGGAGGGCACCTTGTGCCGGCTGAACGGCAAGCAGCTGGGCGAGAAGGTGCCCGACCTGGCTTTCTATAATGCACTGCTGAAGATCTGGATCGGCGCCCATCCGGCCGATCTGCAATTGCGCGCCCATTTGCTGGGCGAAGTGGGCTGAACCACGGACGAAAAAAAGCCGGTGCATCACCGGCTTTTTGCATGTGCGGGAAAGACTTACGCGCGCGTAGCCAACTCGCGCGCCAGGCGCTGTTCGCGGCTCAGCTTGGGACGCACCACCAGTACCAGCGCGCGGGCGATACCGACCAGCAGGGGCTTGAATATCATCACGAAAGCGCCTGCGGCGACCAGCGCCAGCAACACTTGCACAACGGTAATAAAGGGAAGGTCCAGTACGGGTGCGGATACTGCGTACAGGGCGGTAGCGAAGGTAGACATGATTTCCAGTGCATTATAGAATTTGGCAGTACTATAGTGCAGTGCAACATATAAATCTAATTCCATTTCCTGATACCAATTATATGAATCATGAATGGAAAACTGTAATATTTTTTTACGAGTGAAATCAATCCGCCCCGGCGCGGTTTACACTGGTAAATAATTTACCTGAATTCAACTTTACCTTGGACTTTCCATGAGTTTTCTGACGCTGGATCTGAACTTGCTGCGTGTTTTCGACGCCGTCATGACGGAACAAAACCTGACGCGCGCGGCCGGCCATCTGGCAATGACACAGCCGGCGGTATCGAACGCCATCAAGCGCCTGCGCGAAAGCCTGGGCGATGAATTGCTGATCCGCACGGCGTATGGCGTGAAACCGACGCCGCGCGCCGAAGCGCTGTGGCCTTCCGTGCGCTCGGCCCTGGCCAGCCTGGAAGCGGCGGTGACGCCGGAAACCTTCGATGTCTCGAAAACCCATGCCACCTTCCGCATGGCGATGGCCGACGCCACCGCCGCCTTCTGGCTGCCGTCGTTGATGCGTTCGATCGAGCGCGAGGCGCCGGGCGTAAATGTGCGCATGATGCCTTTGACCACGCGCGAACCGCGGCCGATGTTGCTGCGTGGCGACATCGATCTGGCGGTCGGCTTCTTCCCCGGCGTGGCAGCGCAATTGTCGAGCGAAACGGGTTCACCGATCCGCCACGAGCGCCTGTATTCCGGTAAATATGTGTGCGTGATGCGGCGCGGCCATCCGCTGGCCAACCAGGAGCTGACCCTGGACAACTATTGCGCCGCGAATCACTTGCTGGTGAGTTTTTCCGGCCGCGCCCACGGCCTGATCGATGAAGCGCTGTCGCAGATCCACCGCGAACGGCGCATTTTATTGACCGTCAACCAGTTCTTCACGGCCGGCCGCGTGGTGGCCAACTCCGACCTGATCACGGTCTTGCCGCGCCATCTGATCGCCTCGACCGGCATGACCGAATCCCTGCTGTACAAGGATTTGCCATTGACCCTGCCTGCGGTCCACCTGGACATGCTGTGGCACGAACGCGACGCGCGCAGCCCGGCCCACAAATGGCTGCGCAATCACCTGGAAGGCATGAATACGCCGGTGCTGCGCTCGGCCACGGCCGCCGGCGGTGGAGTCTCCCCCAAACCCCACGTCGATTAAAAGTACAGACAGAAGCTACTGCGCGTCGGTATAGGTAGCTTGCGATGCTCACTGTGCATGCGCACAGCTGCGCTTCTCGGCTACCTCTCCCTTCCGCTCGCTACGCTTCTGTCAGTACTTTATGTGTGCGTGCTGGAGCGGTAACCCACGCGGAAACCGCCCCAGTGCTTGCCGTCCACATAGATCGGCGCCGACAGGTCATGCATGACCTCGCCCGTATCGCGCTTGTATGTCTGCAATAGAAACGGCCGCGTATTGCTGCCGCAGCGCGCGCCCGTGCGGTCGCTGAAGATGCGCTTGGTACGGTTGTGCACGATATCGTGGTCGTAGTCACCCGTCAGCGGCTGCGAAAATTTCTTGTTGTGGGTCGGAAAATAGCCATTCGTATCGACCGCGCCAGCGTAAGCGAGCTGGGGCAGGGCAACCAGCAGTGCTTCCTGTAAATCCGGCAAGACCTTGTCGGTAAACGCATCGAATTTCGTGCTGTGCTTGGGCGGGTTGGTATTCGGGATCGGTCGGTAATGGCGGTCGAACAGCGCCTCGCGCGTGATGCGCTTGGCGGCAATCGCCTGCTCGAACAGTTTGCCCACATCGCGCGCGGCCTGCTGGGCGGCGACACGGATGGCGTCGTGCGGGGTGGAGACGGTCGATTCGCCCAGCGCGCTGGCGATCACTTCGGCCCGCTCGGCCAGCGCCATCGCCGACTGCGTGGCGCGTGGCAATTCGGTATTGGTCGACAGCATGCTGTCGCGGATCTGCACGATGGCGTCGGCGATCACCTGCGTGGTGTCGACATGTTCGCGCGAGGCGCGGGCGATCTGGCCGATCTCGTCTTCCGACACGCCCGACGATTCCTCGATATGGCTCAATGAGCCATGCACGCTTTCCACATTGCGCGCCGCTTCCGTCACGCCGGCGGCCAAGGATTGCATGCCGCGCGCGGCGCGTTCGGCCTGCTCATTGATTTCGCGCACCATCACACTGATCTCGTCGCTGGCCTCCTTGGTGCGCTGCGCCAGTTGCCGCACTTCGCCGGCCACCACCGCAAAGCCGCGGCCATGTTCGCCGGCCCGCGCCGCCTCGATGGCGGCGTTCAGCGCCAGCAGGTTGGTGCGCGCGGAAATATCGGAGATCGCTTCCGTAAAGCCGGTGATGCGTTTCGATTTGTCTTGCAGGCTCAGCATGGCGGTGGATGCCGCTTGCGCGTCTTCGCGTGCGCGGTTGACACGCTGCAGGCCCTGGTCCAGTTCGGCGCGCGCCGCCACGCTTTCGACCCGGACGCCGGCGGCCACTTTGGCGGCCCGCTCGGCGTTCGCCGCGATTTTTTCGGTGGTGAGCGCATTCTGTTCGGAACTGTCGGCGATATCGCTGGCCGTCTGCACGTCCAGGTCGACCTTCTTTTTGACCGAATCGACAAAATACGAGGTTTCCGCCGCGCCGATCATGATGGCGTCGATCGCGCGCCCGACCGTGTCGGCAAACTCGTGCAGGCCCTGGTCGCCCTGAATACGGTTCGCCACAGCCAGCAGCACCGCGCCCACCAGGGCGGCCAGCACGGCGATCAGATAGGGAGAAAGTGCGCCACCGCCCGCCAGCTGCAGCAGGAACACCAGGCAACAGGCCAGCACGATGGCCAGCAGTGTGAATAGAAAGAAACGTACCAGCTGGTGCGGCAACTGCTTCATTGGTCCCCCGCTGCGAGAATCCGTGCCGGCCCCGGGCGGGGCAGGCTGTAGCCGGATGCGGGCGTGCACGATTGCACGCACCACACCTTGATCCCGACGTCTGCGCGTCGTGTCAGGCGGCTACCGGATGGCAGAATAGTAGTTCCACCCTACAACATTTATCCGCTTAGCTCAATCGGAAAAATGGCGGGATGCAACCGAGGTCATTTGATCGGCAATTTGGTGGTATTTTTGACTTCTTCCATCACCGCATAGGTGTGGGTTTCACGCACGCCTTTTTGCAGCAGGGTCTTGCCGAGGAATTCGCGGTAGGCCGCCATGTCCTTCACGCGCGCCTTGACCAGGTAATCGAAACCGCCGGCCACCATATGACATTCCAGTACCTCCGGGATGATTTGTACGCTATGCTTGAAGGCGTCGAATACTTCCGGCGTGGTGCGGTCGAGCACGACCTCGATGAACACCAGCAGCGACACGTCCAGCAGCTGCGGATTCAACTGGGCCGTATAGCCCATGATGTAGCCCGATTCATGCAGTTTGCGCACGCGCTCGAGACAGGCGGCCGGCGACAGGTTCACGCGCGCGGCCAGCTCCACGTTGCTGATGCGTCCATCGCTCTGCAATTCCATCAAGATTTTCTTGCTTATCTTGTCCAGCATCCGAAGCACTCCCCAAATAAATATTATTTGGTTAAATTGTCGCATCAAAAACTATCTATTGCTAGCCCTCTGTATTACCAGAATTAATCCATAAGAATCCCCTTTACAATCGAATCATCTTAGCATCCGACTTTCTGTATTATTTTGCACTAAAAAAGGGCAAGAAATACTGCCGGTTCCATCATCTTTTTCCTTGTAAAGCGTCCCTATGCACCCTGCTGGCCACCCGGCTTTTATTCCGCATCCATTCGCCGCGCTCCAGGCGGAAATCCTGCCCGAAGCGACGGCGCCACGCGCCGCCATCACTGCCGCCTATAGGCGCGACGAGGTTTCCGCAGTGCAGTGGCTGTTACAGCAGGTACGCCCTTCCAGCACCGAAACCACTGCCGAAGGCCAGGCGCTGGCGCACCGTCTTGTGTCAAACGTGCGCCAAAAACGTACACGCGCATCGGGCGTCGATGCACTGATGCATGAGTTCTCTTTGTCATCGGAAGAGGGGGTGGCCCTGATGTGCCTGGCGGAGGCGCTGTTGCGTATACCTGACACTCAGACGGCCGACCGCCTGATTGCCGACAAAATCAGCAAGGGTGACTGGAAAAAGCATCTGGGCGAATCGCCGTCGATGTTTGTCAATGCGGCCACCTGGGGCCTGCTGATTACCGGCAAGCTGGTCGGTACCAGCAGCGAGTCGGGCCTGGGTTCAGCCATGACCCGCCTGATCGCCAAGGGCGGCGAACCGTTGATCCGCAAAGGCGTCGACCTGGCCATGCGCATGCTGGGCAACCAGTTCGTGACGGGCCAGACCATCGAAGAAGCGCTGAAAAACAGCCGCGACAATGAAACGCGCGGCTACCGCTATTCCTACGACATGCTCGGTGAAGCAGCCCTGACCGAACTGGATGCGGCCAATTACTATGCCTCGTATGAGACGGCGATCCACGCCATCGGCAAGGCGTCCAATGGACGCGGCATCAGGAACGGCCCCGGCATTTCCGTCAAATTGTCGGCCTTGCATGCGCGCTACAGCCGCGCCCAGCGAGCCCGCGTGCTGGCCGAATTGCTGCCGCGCGTCAAAGCGCTGCTGCTGCTGGCCAAGCAGTACAACATCGGCTTCAATATCGATGCGGAAGAAACCGACCGCCTGGAATTGTCGCTCGACCTGATGGAAGCGCTGGCGTTCGATGCGGACCTGTCCGGCTTTGACGGCATCGGCTACGTGGTGCAGGCGTATCAAAAACGCTGCCCGTTCGCCATCGATTACCTGATCGACCTGGCCCAGCGCAGCGGCCGCAAGTTCATGGTGCGCCTGGTCAAGGGCGCGTATTGGGATGCGGAAATCAAACGCGCCCAGGTCGATGGCCAGGAAGGTTATCCGGTCTATACGCGCAAGGTCTATACCGACGTGTCTTACCTGGTGTGCGCGCAAAAGCTGCTGGCCGCCAGCAGCCTGATCTACCCACAGTTCGCCACCCATAACGCGCAGACATTGGCGACGATCTACACCTGGGCCCGGCGCGACGGCATTACCGATTATGAATTCCAGTGCCTGCACGGCATGGGCGAAACCCTGTACGACCAGGTGGTGGGCCCGGCCAATCTGGACAAGCCGTGCCGCATCTATGCGCCGGTCGGCTCGCACGAAACCCTGCTGGCCTACCTGGTGCGCCGCCTGCTGGAAAACGGCGCCAACTCGTCTTTCGTGAACCAGATCGTCGACGAAAACGTCGCCATCGACAGCCTGATCCGCGATCCTCTGGAACAAGCGCGGCTGCAGGGCGGCTTGCCGCATCCGGCGATTCCCTTGCCGCTGGCCATGTTCGGTGGCGAGCGCAAGAATTCCGCCGGCATCGACCTGTCGAACGACGACACCTTGCGCGCGCTGGCCGACGGCCTGGCGCAGCCGCATGCCTGGCAGGCCTCGCCACTGATCGACGGCGCCGTCAGCCTGAACGCGCCCACTTTGACGATCTGCAATCCGGCGCGCCACGACGACCAGGTCGGCAAGGTCGCTGAAGCGTGCCCGGCCGACGTGGAAACAGCCTTGGCTGCCGCCAGCGCCTTCGCTCCCGCATGGCAGGGCACGGAAGCGTCCTTGCGCGCGCATGCGCTGCGCCGCGCGGCCGACCTGTTCGAAGAGCATCACGTCGAGCTGATGGCGCTGGCCGTGCGCGAAGCGGGCAAGTCGCTGCCGAACGCGATCGCCGAAATTCGCGAAGCGGTCGATTTCCTGCGCTATTACGCGGCCGAGGTCGACCATGCGCCGGCCACCGTGGCGCTCGGTCCCGTCACCTGCATCAGCCCGTGGAATTTCCCGCTGGCCATTTTCACGGGCCAGGTGGCCGCCGCTTTGGCGGCCGGCAATGTGGTGCTGGCCAAGCCGGCCGAGCAGACCCCGCTGATCGCCTGGCGCGCGGTGCAACTGCTGCACCAAGCGGGCGTGCCGCGCGGCGCGCTGCAGTTCCTGCCCGGCAGCGGCGAGGTGGTGGGTGCGGCGCTTTGTAACGATGCGCGCGTCAAAGGCGTGATTTTCACCGGCTCGACCCAGGTGGCGCAGCTGATCAACCGCACTTTGGCAGCGCGGGCCGTGGCGGAAAACATCGAGATTCCGCTGATCGCCGAGACCGGTGGCCAGAACGCCCTGATCGTCGATTCCTCGGCCTTGCCGGAACAGGTGGTGCAGGACGTGATGTCGTCGGCGTTCGACAGCGCCGGCCAGCGCTGCTCGGCCTTGCGCGTCCTGTTCCTGCAGCAAGAAATCGCCGACAAGACCATCAAGATGCTCAAGGGCGCGATGCAGGAACTGCGCGTCGGCAATCCGGACCGCCTGGCGACCGATATCGGCCCTGTCATCGATGCTGAAGCGCAAGGCAATCTGCTGGCCCATATCAACCGCATGAAAACCGTGGCGATCGACCATTTCTCGCTCGACCTGCCACCCGTGGAAGGCACGTTTGTCGCGCCGACCGTGCTGGAAATCAAGTCGCTGGACCAGCTGACGCAGGAAGTGTTCGGCCCGGTGCTGCACGTGATCCGCTACCAGCGCGCCCATTTGCCGCAGCTGGTGCAATCGATCAACGACAGCGGCTATGGCCTGACCCTGGGGATTCATACGCGCATCGATGAAACCATCGACTTCATCACCCAGCGCGCGCATGTGGGCAATATCTATGTGAACCGCAATATCGTCGGCGCCGTGGTCGGCGTGCAGCCGTTCGGCGGCGAAGGCAAGTCGGGCACCGGCCCGAAAGCGGGCGGCCCGCTGTATCTGAAACGCCTGCAGCACAATGCGCCGGCGGGGGCGCAGCACCAGCGCCAGGCGGCGCCGGCGCTCGACGCGCTGATCGTCTGGGCCAAGATGCACGGCCACGAGCAGGTGATGCAGCTGGCCCAGGAATACACGCGCACCACCTTGCTGGGCAGCACCATCGTCTTGCCGGGCCCGACGGGCGAGCGCAATACCCTGAGCTTTGCCGCGCGCGGCACGATTTTGTGCGCGGCCGCCACCTCCGGCGTGCTGATGAACCAGCTGGCGGCGGTGCTGGCGACCGGTAACCAGGCGCTGGTGCTGGCGCAATCCGTCAGCCTGATCCCGGCCGACTTGCCGGCCGCGCTGAAAGACCGCATCCAGGTCATCACGGATATTTCGTCGGGCGAACACGATTTCCAGATCGCCATGCTCGAAGCGGTGCTGGCCGGCGAACTCAAACCGCTGCTGGCGGCCCGTGAGGGGGCCGTGGTGGGCACTATCGACACGACGGCTGACTCCGCCATTCCCCTGTGGCGCCTGGTCGCTGAGCGGGCGCTGTGCGTGAATACGACGGCGGCCGGCGGCAATGCGAGCCTGATGATGCTGAGCGTGTAAGCTTTATCTGCTCGACAGAGGCAGAACCTGCGGGTTCTGCCTTTTTTTTAGACAAAATCAGCCGGCCAAGCGCTGGCACAGCCGCTTGATGGTGCCAAACGCATAACGCGAGGCGACGCTGTGCACGAAGCGCATGAAATCGACAGCCGCTTCTTCATTGGCGTTATCCGACACGGTGCGCATGACCGTAAATGGCACGCCCAGTTCAAAACACACTTGCGCCACCGCCGCGCCTTCCATTTCGACCGCCAGCAGGTCCGGCAGCTCCGCTTTCAGCTGGTTCACATGGGCGGCGCTGCCGATGAACTGGTCGCCGCTGGCGATCAGGCCACGGTGCACTTGTGGCTGCTGCAAGTGAAATTGTGCAATTTCCAGCGGATCGAGCACCGCCTGCGCATCCTGGCGCAAGAAATCGTGTGCGGCGCCAGCCAGTTGCTCGCTCAATGCCAGGTCGGTGGCAAAGCGCTGCAAGCCGGTCAGGGGCACTTCGAAGCGGGGAAACAAGGGCCGCGCATCCATATCGTGCTGCAGCAAGGCTTCGGCGACCACGATATCGCCCACTTTCACCGATTTATCCCCACTGCCGGCCACGCCGGTGAAGACGATGTGGGTAACTCCGAACTTTTCCACAAGCAAAGAAGCCGTCATGGCGGCGGCAACCTTGCCCAGACGCGACAGGACGCACACAGCGTCGATATTCCACAGCTGTCCAAGGGTGTAGACCCGCATGCCGTGCGAGCGTGTGACGGCCCCTTGCATGGCTTCCACCAGCCCCTGCTGTTCTTCGTGCAAGGCGCTGATGATTCCCAGGCGCATTTTTTTGTCTGTAGTCATGTGTTTTTCACTGGTTTTGCGGGGTTGAAAACGTTTACCGAAGCCGTTAACGGGGCTTTTCCACCGTTCGCGTTTGCTTCTGTGTTTTAAATAAAGAGGTATACATAAAAATAGTAGTGATAGTAAACGACGGTTTTTCTGTGGATAAGTCGGTATACCGTCGCGTTAACAGTCACTTAGGCCCTGAAAAAGGCGCTGCATAAGCATTGTATCGAGGCAGGACTTGTTTGGGATAAAAGTTCGCCTGTGGACAAAGAACGACTTTTCCCACATCTCATCCTGTGGATATACAGGCAGTTATCCACAGCAGCCAGCAAAAACCACGGTTTTTGGCCTTGCCGCCTTGCTGTTGACGCACCCGGATCGCTGGCCAGCACGTTGACCAGGATCGACCACGGATTCCTGCAGACGGTTTGGCAGTGGCTGTCAGGGTCGCCGTTAACGCTTTTTTTTTGCGCTATTTGCCGGTTGTTGGAAAAAACGGCGGCGTTCGCGTTTTTTTTTGTCGGTTTACAATAGATTGATATATAAAAATAGTAGTAATAGTAAACGCCGATCTTTCTGTGGATAAGTCGATTTTTTTCAACAGGATCAATTGTTTACGCGCAAAAAAAAGCCTGCATAAAGCCTGTATCACTGAAGGAGCAAAATTGTATAAAATATCGGTGCCGCGTTAACTTCAGGTTTACGCACAAATCATCCTGTGGATATCGACTGACTTATCCACAATCGTTCTGAACTTCCCCTTTTTTCTGTTTGCAGAGCTTGCCTGAGCCGTCGGCAGGTGTTCGTACACGCGTCGTTTTCTGCAAGACGGTTTTGCAGCCTCGATGTCGATATGCTGGCTTGCGGTTTTTTGCTGGCGCAGTGTTGGCCCGATTTTTTTTTAGCTGGGGCAGAGCTGCATCAAACAGCGCTGGCATGGCGAGTCCAAGTGCGCGTGACCAGGTTTACCCTAACAAGATCGTATACAAGAATAGTAATAGTAGTTAACGCCCGGTCTTCCTGTGGATAAGTGCAGATTTATCCTTGTAAACAAAAACTTGGCGCGCGTATAAACGCTGGGCAACGGTTGTATGACGCTTGAACAGTTTTGGGACAAAAAAATCGACCCTGAAAAAATTTTCGTTTACACACATAGTGTACCTGTGGATATCCCTACACTTATCCACAGCTGAAAAGGGTGTTTTTTGCACATGGATTAAGCAGGCGGAGCAATTAATGTCGCCGAGCAAGGTCACTGGTGGTAATCTGCTTTGCGACTCATGCACGAACACAGACTCTGGTAATGGCAAGCGGCGAGGAGACACGCCGCAAACCTTCGAAGGTATTACCGAAAGGAGCTTCATTGGAATCGGCAGGCGAATTTGACTACATCATCATCGGTGGCGGTACGGCAGGGTGCGTGCTGGCCAACCGGCTCACGCGCGACAAGGATGCCACCGTGTTGCTGGTGGAAGCGGGCGGCAAGGACGACTATGTGTGGATCCATATCCCCGTCGGCTACCTGCATTGCATCGGCAATCCGCGCACCGACTGGTTGTATTCCACCCAGGCCGATGCGGGCCTGGGCGGGCGCAGCCTGATTTATCCACGCGGAAAAGTACTGGGCGGCAGCTCATCCATCAACGGCATGATCTACATGCGTGGCCAGGCGCAGGACTACGACCGCTGGGCCGAACTGACCGGCGACGCTTCCTGGGGCTGGGACCAGGTGCTGCCGCTGTTCAGGCAAAGCGAGGATTATCATGGCGGCGCCTCGCCCCACCATGGCGCCGGCGGCGAATGGCGGGTGGAAAAACAGCGCTTGTCGTGGGATATCCTGAACGCTTTCCGTGATGCGGCGGAACAGGTCGGCATCCCGAAAACGCCGGACTTCAATCGCGGCGACAACAGCGGCAGCAGCTATTTCGACGTCAACCAGCGCCGCGGCATCCGCTGGAATACCTCGAAAGCGTTTTTGAAACCGGCTTCGCGCCGGCCCAATCTCACCATCATGACGGGCTGCCACGTGGAACGGCTGCAGATCGGCACCTCGGATCACGGTCCGCGCTGCACCGGCATCATATTTACGGGCGGCGGCACGCAGTGGCAGGCGACGGCACGGCGCGAAACGATATTGACGGCCGGCGCCATCGGCTCGCCGCATCTGCTGCAATTGTCGGGCATAGGCCCGGCCGCCTTGCTGCGCCAACATGGCATTGCGCCGCTGGTCGACGCCCCTGGCGTGGGCGGCAATCTGCAGGATCATTTGCAGCTGCGCATGGTGTTCAAGGTGCAGGGCGTGAAAACCTTGAACATGATGGCCGGCAATTTGCTGGGCCGCATGCAGATCGGCCTGCAATATGCGCTGTTCCAGAGCGGACCGATGTCGATGGCGCCGTCGCAGCTGGGCGCGTTTGCCCGTTCCGACCCGGGCCAGGCCACGCCGAATCTGCAATATCACGTACAGCCCTTGTCGCTCGACAAATTCGGCACGCCCCTGCATGCGTTTCCCGCGTTTACAGCCAGCGTCTGCAATCTGCGCCCGACCTCGCGCGGCCGTGTGGAACTGGCGTCGAACGACAGTTATGCGCCGCCAAGCATTGCCCTCAATTACCTCAGTACGCCGGAAGACCGCCAGGTGGCGGCCGACGCCTTGCGCCTGACGCGCGGCATCGTCGCCGCGCCGGCCTTGCAGCGGTTTGCTCCGCAGGAATACAAACCCGGTCCGCACTACCAGACGCAAGCCGAACTGGTGCAGGCGGCCAGCGAGATCGGCACGACGATTTTCCATCCGGTCGGTACCTGCCGCATGGGCTTGGCCAGCGATCCTTTGGCGGTGGTCGACAGCCAGTTGCGGGTGATCGGCGTGGCCGGATTGCGCGTGGTCGATGCCTCGATCATGCCGTATATCACCTCGGGCAATACCAACTCGCCGACCGTGATGATCGCGGAAAAAGCGGCGCAAATGATACAAAAATGCTGGAAACACGATACCGTTTGAGCTCACTTGCACCATGATAGCGGGGCGAAAATCCCCGTAGTTATACTGTATTGTGCGGCAAATTCAAGTTGTGTATTATAAAAAAGACTAAGTAGTACAAAAAGTACAACTAGGAGACACGATGTCAAACATCATCTTGGAAACAAGAAATTTGACCAAGGAATTCAAGGGCTTCACCGCTGTGAGCGATGTGAACCTGCAAGTGGAACGCGGCCATATCCACGCCTTGATCGGCCCCAACGGCGCCGGCAAGACCACGTGTTTTAACCTGCTCACGAAATTCCTGGTTCCCACTTCCGGACAGATCCTGTTCAATGGAAAAGATATCACGGCCGCGAAACCGGCCCAGATCGCCCGCATGGGGGTGATCCGTTCTTTCCAGATTTCCGCCGTCTTCCCGCATCTTTCCGTGTTGCAGAATGTGCGCATCGGTTTGCAGCGCCAGCTCGGTACCTCGTTTTATTTCTGGCAAAGCGAACGCGCCCTGAACCAGCTCAACGACCGCGCCATGGCCTTGCTGGCCGAGGTCGACCTGACCGAGTTTGCCGACACCATCACGGTCGACATGCCTTACGGCCGCAAGCGCGCGCTCGAGATCGCCACCACCCTGGCGATGGAGCCGGAAATGATGCTGCTCGATGAACCGACGCAGGGCATGGGCCACGAAGACGTGCACCGGGTCACCGAGCTGATCAAGAAGGTCTCGGCCGGCCGCACGATCCTGATGGTGGAACACAATATGAGCGTGGTTTCCGGCATCTGCGACAAGATTTCCGTGCTGCAGCGCGGCGCCATGCTGGCCGAGGGCAGCTACGCGGAAGTGTCGCGCAATCCGCAGGTGATGGAAGCGTACATGGGCACCACCCATGCCGAACTGGAAGGAGCGCATTGATGACGACCGTATCCAACGACGTCAACACGGCGCCCGCGCTGGAAATTTCGCAGCTGCAAACCTGGTATGGCGAGTCGCACATCTTGCATGATGTGAATTTGAAAGTGCAGCATGGCGAGGTGGTCACTTTGCTGGGCCGCAATGGCGCCGGCCGCACCACCACCTTGCGCGCCATCATGGGCCTGACGGGCGCGCGCACCGGCTCGATCAAGGTCAACGGCGTCGAAGCGATCGGTTTGGCCACGCACAAGATCGCCCACCTGGGCATCGGCTATTGTCCCGAGGAGCGCGGCATTTTTTCTTCGCTGTCGACGGAAGAAAACCTGATGCTGCCGCCCAACTTGGCCAGCGGCGAGAAGGGCATGTCGGTGGCGGAAATCTACGCCATGTTCCCCAACCTGCAGGAGCGCCGCCACAGCCAGGGCACGCGCCTGTCCGGCGGCGAACAGCAGATGCTGGCCGTGGCGCGCATCCTGCGCACGGGCGCGCGCCTGCTGCTGCTCGATGAAATTTCGGAAGGCCTGGCGCCCGTCATCGTGCAGGGGCTGGCGCGCATGATCACCACCTTGAAAGCGAAGGGATACACCATCGTCATGGTGGAACAGAATTTCCGGTTTGCCGCGCCGCTGGCGGACCGGTTTTATGTGATGGAGCACGGTCAGATCGTCGAGACTTTTGCTGCATCCGAACTGGAGGCCAAGATGCCGGTGCTGACCGAGCTGCTTGGCGTGTAGTGCGAGCGATCGAATTCAATAGCAAACAATAATTTCCAACGGAGACACCATGAAACGTAACGCTATCGCCATTGCCACCGCTGCCATTTGCGCAGTGGGCTTTTCCTCCTTCGCGCACGCCCAGGTCTCGGGCGACACCATCAAGATCGGTTTTATCTCGGACATGTCGGGCGTGTATTCCGACGTCGATGGCTTGGGGGGCGCCGAAGCCATCAAGATGGCGATCGCCGACGCCGGCGTGGTCCTGGCTGGCAAAAAGGTGGAATTCATTTCCGCCGACCATCAGAACAAGGCCGATATCGCCGCCTCCAAGGCGCGCGAGTGGTTCGACCAGCAGGGCGTCGACATGCTGATCGGCGGCACCAATTCCGGCGCCAGCCTGGCGATGGCCAAGGTCGCGGCCGAAAAGAAAAAAATCTTCGTGGCCATCGGCGCCGGTTCCTCGCGCCTGACCAATGAAGAATGCTCGCCGTACACCGTGCACTACGCCTATGACACCGTGGCGCTGGCGCGCGGCACCGGTGGCACCATCGTCAAGCAGGGCGGCAAGAACTGGTATTTCATGACGGCCGACTATGCGTTTGGCCACTCGCTGGAAAAAGACACGGCCGAGGTCGTCAAGGCGGCCGGCGGCAAGGTGCTGGGCAGCGTCAAGCATCCGCTGGGAGCATCCGATTTTTCTTCCTTCCTGCTGCAGGCGCAAGCGGCCAAGCCACAAATCCTGGGCCTGGCCAATGCCGGTGGCGACGCCATCAACAGCATCAAGGCCGCCAATGAATTCGGCGTGTCGAAAAATGTCCGGCTGGCGGGCTTGCTGATCTTTATCAACGACATCCATTCGCTGGGCCTGAACCTGACGCAGGGCATGTACCTGACCGATGGCTGGTACTGGGACCTGAATCCGGAAACCCGGGCCTGGTCGAAACGCTATTTCGACAAGATGAAGAAAGAGCCGTCGATGCTGCAGGCAGCCGACTACTCGGCAGCGGCCAACTACCTGAAGGCCGTCAAGGCGATCGGTACCGACGATTCCGACAAGGTCATGGCGTACCTGAAAAAGACCAAGATCAACGACATGTTCACCAAGAACGGCGAAGTGCGTCCCGACGGCCGCATGGTGCACGACATGTATCTGATGGAAGTGAAAAAGCCGGCCGAGTCGAAATACCCATGGGATTACTACAAGGTGGTGGCCACCGTGCCCGGTGCGCAAGCGTACCTGACCAAGGCCGAATCGAAATGTTCGCTCTGGAAATAAATTAACAGCACTGCCCGCCTGGCGCCATGCCACGCGGGCAGTGTCGTCGTGGCCGTTCGCACTGGCCATGCTTCACCTTGCGCCGCCGCGCCCAGGCGTGGCGGCGTGTCTCCCTTGACACCACACCGTCGTCCGGCGGTGCTTTTTATACTGTGATGCCATGGAAATTTTCGGCGTTCCATTACAAGCGATGATGAGCCAGCTGCTGCTGGGTCTCGTCAACGGCTCGTTCTATGCCATGTTGTCCCTCGGTCTGGCCGTCATCTTTGGCCTGCTCAACGTCATCAATTTTTCGCACGGCGCCATGTACATGATGGGCGCCTTCCTGGCCTGGATGGGCCTGAGCTATTTCGATATCAATTACTGGGCCATGCTGGTGATCGCCCCGATCATCGTCGGCGCCTTCGGCATCCTGATCGAAAAAACCATGTTGCGCTGGCTGTACAAACTCGATCACCTGTACGGCTTGCTGCTGACCTTCGGCATCACGCTGATCGTCGAAGGCGTGTTCCGCTCGTTTTACGGCGTCTCGGGCCAGCCGTATGCGGTACCGGAATTGCTGGCCGGCGCCACCGATCTGGGCTTCATGATTTTGCCGAACTACCGCGCCTGGGTCGTCGTCGCCTCTCTGGTGGTGTGCCTGGCGACCTGGTTCGTGATCGAAAAAACCAAGCTGGGCGCCTACCTGCGGGCCGGCACGGAAAACCCGAAACTGGTGGAAGCGTTCGGCATCAACGTGCCGCTGATGGTGACGTTGACGTTCGGCTTCGGCGTGGCGCTGGCGGGTTTTGCCGGCGTGCTGGCCGCGCCCATCATCCAGGTCTCGCCGCTGATGGGCTCGAACCTGATCATCGTCGTGTTCGCCGTGGTGGTGATCGGCGGCATGGGTTCCATCATGGGCTCGATCCTGACCGGCCTGGGCCTGGGCGTGATCGAAGGCCTGACCCGCGTGTTCTACCCGGAAGGCTCGGCCACCGTGGTGTTCGTGGTGATGGTCATCGTGCTGCTGCTGCGTCCGGCCGGCCTGTTCGGCAAAGAAAAGTAATCCTCATCAGTCATGTATTGGAGCAATCACGATGAATAAAAATGTAGGCTACGCAATCGCCCTGGCGCTGGCGCTGGCCGCACCGTTTTACGGCTACCCGGTCTTCCTGATGAAGTTACTGTGCTTTGCCCTGTTTGCCTGCGCCTTCAATCTGCTGATCGGCTATACCGGTTTGCTGTCGTTCGGCCACGCGGCGTTTTTCGGCGGCGCCGGCTATGTCACCGGCTACGCCTTGCGCACGTGGGGCTGGCCGACGGAACTCGGTTTGCTGGCTGGCGTCGCCACCGGCGCCTTCCTGGGGCTGGTGATGGGTGGCCTGGCGATCCGCCGCCAGGGCATCTATTTCACCATGATCACCCTGGCGCTGGCGCAGATGGTGTACTTCCTGGCGCTGCGCCTGCCGTTCACGGGGGGCGAGGATGGCTTGCAAGGTGTTCCACGTGGAACACTGCTCGGCACCATCGACCTCGGCAACGACACGGTGCTGTACTACGTGGTGCTGGCCATCTTTATCGCCGGCTTCGCCCTGATCGTGCGCACCATCCATTCGCCGTTCGGGCAAGTGTTGAAAGCGATCAAGGAAAACGAGCCGCGCGCGATTTCCCTCGGCTATGACGTCAACAAGTACAAGCTGACGGCCATCGTGCTGTCCGCTTCGCTGGCGGCCCTGGCCGGCGCCACCAAGACCCTGGTGCTGGGCTTTGAAACGCTGACCGATGTCTACTGGGGCATGTCGGGCCTGGTCGTGCTGATGACCCTGGTCGGCGGCATGGGCACCCTGGCCGGTCCCATCATCGGCGCGGTGCTGATCATCGCGCTGGAAAACAAGCTGGGCGACCTCGGCACCTACCTGGCCACGCACACCGGCGTGGAGTGGTTCGGCACCCTGGGCGAATCGGTGGGCATCGTGACCGGCATCATCTTCGTGATCTGCGTGCTGATGTTCCGGCGCGGTATCGTGGGCGAGGCGATCGCCCGCTTCGGCGGCAGGGCTGCCAAGCCAGCAGCCTGAGTCGCAAGCAGCAAGCAAGGCCGGACGCAAGTCCGGCTTTTTTTATCTGGAGACAGTTTTTAGCGTTACCTCATCAATGAATGGAGAACAGCTATGACCACCACTACCACTACTACCACCACCATCATCCGCAACGGCGCCAGCCTGTGCAGCGTATTGATCCTGACCGCCTGCGGCAGCAGCCACACGGCCGAAGACCTGAACCAGTTGCCGGCCTACCTGGGCGCCATCACGCGCCTGGACGTCGACGGCAAGACCAATGATTTACTGACGGCTGGCCTCGGCAAGACGGGCCTGGCTGCGGCGGTGCCCGCGTATGCCGATGCCGAGCATCCGACCGCGCTGGAGTTGCGCCGCAATGCCATCCACGCCAATTACCGTGCCGTGCTCGACATTGCCGCCAGCAGTGGCTATGGCACCCTGTACGGCCCGAATGTCGACGCCAATGGTGTAGTGGGTGGCGGCGAAGGCTTGATCGCCGGCAGCGAATACGTGGCGTATGCCGACGATGGCACGGGCAAGAAAAACGTCACGCTGATGGTGCAGGTACCGGCCAATTTCGATCCCGAGCGCGCCTGCATCGTCACGGGAACGTCGAGCGGTTCGCGCGGCATCTATGGCGCCATTGGCAGCTCCGGCGAATGGGGGCTGAAAAAAGGCTGCGCCGTGGCCTATGCCGACAAGGGCTCCGGCACCGGCCTGTATGTGTTCGAAGACGACAGCGTCAACCTGCAGAACGGCGTGCGCGCGACACGCTCCGCTGCCGGCAAGAACGCCATCTTCGCGCCCGACCTGGGCGACGCCGATCGCGCCGCCTTTGCCAGCGCAAATCCGAACCGCATCGCCTTCAAGCATGCGCACTCGCAACAGAACCCGGAGAAGGACTGGGGCAGGGCCACCCTGCAGGCGGTCGAGTTCGCCTACTATGTACTCAACGAGCGCCATGGCGCCACCGCGCGCGACGGCACTTCGCACCTGGTGCGTTTGACGCCGAAGAACACCATCACCATCGCATCGAGCATTTCCAACGGCGCCGGCGCGGCGCTGCTGGCCGCCGAGCAGGATACGAGAGGCCTGATCAGCGGCGTGGCCGCCAGCGAGCCGCAGATCCAGCCGCAGCCATCGACCGCGTACAGCGTGCGCCAGGGGGCAGTGACGGTGGCCGGCGCGGGCCGCGCGCTGTTCGATTATTCCACTTATGCGGCGCTGTACCAGCCCTGCATCGCCTCGGTGGCCGGCAATGCCGGACGCTGCACCGCGCTGGTGGCCAAAGGCTTGTTGACTGGCGGCGACCTGGCCTCGCAGCAGCAGGATGCGAAACGGCGCCTGCAGGCCTATGGCTGGCTGGCGGACTCCGACCCGCTGCAGGCGTCGCACGCGGGCACGAATATCCTGGTGGCCGTGAGCTATGCCTATGCCTACGGAAAATTTTCCGTGACGGATAAAGTCTGCGGCTTCAGCTTTGCGCAGACCGATGCGCTGGGCAATCCGGTCGCCTATACCAATGCGCAGAAGGCGGCCAGCTTCGCCACGCAAAACGGCATTCTCGGCAACGTGATCTATGAGAATGCGGTGGGCGGCGCGCGCGCGTATGCGGCCGCGGTGTCGCCATCGAGCAACCTGGCCGACCAGGCACTCGACGGCTTCCTGTGCCTGCGCAGCCTGGCCACGGGCGCGGACGCCGTCAGCGGCGCGACCTTGACCGGCACACTGGCCGCGCAAAGCACACGTGTGCGCGCTGGCGTGGCCGAGGTACAGGCCACGGGCAAACTGAACGGCAAGCCCGCGATTATCGTGCAGGGCCGCAGCGACACTTTGATTCCCGTCAACCACGCCTCGCGCGCCTACCTGGGCTTGAACGCGGCGGTGGAGGGCGCCAACAGCAAGCTGCGCTATATCGAGGTCACCAACGCCAATCACTTCGATTCCTTCAGCAGCGCCTTGCCGGCCCTGGTGGTGCCGCTGCATGTGTACCTGAACCGCACGCTCGACGCCATGTATGCGCACCTGCGCTCGAACCAGGCGCTGCCGCCGTCGCAAGTGGTGCGCACGGTGACGCGGCTTGATGCCAACACACCGGTCACCAACGTGAATGTACCGCTGATCGCCGCGGCGCCGACGGCGGCCAACAGCATCACCTTGACGGGGGCGGTGGTGAACGTTCCTGACTAAACGCTGTCTACCAAAAAAATGGCCACGTTTCACGTGGCCATTTTTTATTCAGTTCCAGGCATCGTCCGGAATATTTGCCAGTCCCTGGAACACGGGTTTTGAAAACCAGTAACCCTGCATCAGCGCAATGCCGCAGCTGGCCAGGAAGTCGCGCTCGGCGCGCGTCTCGATGCCTTCGGCCAGCACCTTGATGTTCAGTTCGCGGCACAGGCTGGCGATCGAACGCACGATGGCCTGACGTGGCGCGTGACGATCGATGTCGCGCACCAGGTCCATGTCGATCTTGATGATGTCGGGCTGGTATTCGGCCAGCAGGTTCAGGCCGGCATAACCGGCGCCGAAATCGTCGATGGCGGTCTGGAAACCGAAGCGCCGGTATTCGCGGAAGATATTGACCAGGTGAGGGCGGTCTTGCACCCGTTCGCCTTCCGTCACTTCAAAGATGATTTTGTCGGTAGGAAAATTGTGCGTGCGCGCCGCTTCCAGGGTGCTGCGGATGCAGACCTCGGGACGGTACACGGCGTTCGGTAAAAAATTGATCGACAGGAATTCCTGCATGCCCAGTCGCGCCGCGCCGGCCACGGCTTTGACCCGGCAAGCCTGGTCGAAACGGTAGCGATTTTCGTCCGTCACCTGCGCCAGCACGCTGGCGGCGCTTTCGCCGTTCGGGCCGCGTACCAGCGCCTCGTAGGCATAGATGCTGCGCGTGCTCACGTCGACGATGGGCTGGTAGGCATACTCGAACGCAAACGACAGCGGCGCGCTGTCATGGCAACCGGCGCAACCCTGGTAGGGAAACACGGTGGCGTCGGGATGGATGGGGATGTCGGCAGGCTTCATGGTGATAGTGTACCAGTGTGATGTTTGGCTTCGGTGTGCTGCTTCACCAAGCAGCCGCATAGATGGCGCGCGCGTCCGATAAAGTGACGCTGCGTGGGTTATTGCCCAGCAAGCGCGTTTGCTGCATGGCGGCCTCGGCCAGGCCATCGAGGTCGGCTTCGCCGATACCCACTTCGCGCAGGGTGCGCACGATGCCGGTTTCCGCCGCCAGCGCCTGCAGCGCGTCGATCAATGCCTGGGCACGTGCTTCCTCGCTGCCCGTCGCCTGCGGCGAGACGATCGCGGCCAGTTCCGCGTACAAGGATGTGGCATGGCCCAGATTGAAGCGCAGCACATGCGGCAGCACCAGCGCATTCGACAAGCCATGTGGCACGTGGAACATGCCGCCGATCGGATAGGCGAGGGCATGCACTGCCGCCACCGGTGCATTTGAAAATGCCTGGCCGGCCAGCATCGCGCCCAGCAGCATGGCTTGCCGCGCCGCCAGGTCCTGGCCGTTACGGCACACGCGCGCCAGGTTGCTTGATAACAGAGACAAGGCTTGCCGCGCCAGCATGTCGGACAGCGGGTTTTTCAGATGCGCCGTGGTGTAGGCCTCGATCGCGTGCACCATCGCATCGATGCCGGTGGCGGCCGTCACCGCTGGCGGCAACCGCAGGGTGAGCCTGGCGTCGAGGATGGCCAGATCCGCATACAACTGCGGCGCCACCACGCCCATCTTGCTGGTGGCGCCGGTGGTGACGATGGAGATATTCGTCACTTCCGATCCGGTGCCGGCGGTGGTGGGCACTTGCACCAGCGGCAAGCGCGCGCCTTGCACCTTGCCGATGCCATACATGTCGCCGAGGGTTTGCCTGCCAGGCGCCAGCACGGCGATCAGCTTGGCCACGTCCATCGAGCTGCCGCCACCGAGGCCGATCACCAGTTCCACGTGAAACAATCGTGCCTGCTCCACGGCCGCCAGCACCACGGCTTCCGGCGGATCGGCTTGCACGTCGGAAAAGACATGTACCTCGATACCCGCTTCCTGCAAGCTGCGCAGTGGCGTGTCGACCAGTCCAGTGGCCAGGAAGCCGGCATCGGTCACCAGCATCACCCGGCGCACGGCGGGAAACTGCTGGCGGATGTGCGTGCCGAGCTGGCTGCTGGCGCCGGGTTCGCCGATCAAATGGGGGACGGTGCGAAACTGAAAGGCGGACATGCGAACTCCCAGGAGAGAAGGTTCAACGAGCTTACTCCGCTTTTTGCGCTGGCGCATGTTTCACGTGAAACCATCTTTGATGATTATCAGCATTGTTCCACGTGGAACAGAAAACCGCGCCTCGCTTGCTTGCTGAGTAAAAAATAGGCAAAAAATGGCCGGTAAAAAGTTATCGCCGCAAAAAAGACTCTATAATCGGAGCTCACTCCTCGCATTTATCTATTACTCATGTTATTTCCTACAGAATTCGACGTCATCGTCGTCGGTGGTGGTCACGCCGGTACCGAGGCGGCCCTCGCTTCCGCCCGCATGGGGCAGAAGACGCTTTTGCTCTCGCACAATATCGAGACCCTGGGCCAGATGTCGTGCAACCCGTCCATCGGCGGCATCGGCAAAGGCCATCTGGTCAAGGAAGTCGACGCCATGGGCGGCGCGATGGCGATTGCCACCGACGAGTCTGGCATCCAGTTCCGCATCCTGAATTCCTCGAAAGGCCCGGCAGTTCGCGCCACGCGCGCCCAGGCCGACCGTATTCTCTATAAAGCCGCGATCCGCTCGCGCCTGGAAAACCAGCCTAACCTGTGGCTGTTCCAGCAGGCGGTCGATGACCTGATCGTCGAAGGCGACCGCGTGGTTGGCGCCGTGACGCAGATCGGCCTGAAGTTCCTGGCGCGCGCGGTGGTGTTGACGGCAGGCACTTTCCTCGACGGCAAGATCCACATCGGCCTGAATAACTACTCGGCCGGCCGCGCCGGTGATCCGCCGGCGATCTCCCTGTCCGCCCGCCTGAAGGAATTGAAGCTGCCGCAGGGCCGCTTGAAAACCGGCACGCCGCCGCGCATCGACGGGCGCAGCATCGATTTTTCGGTGATGCAGGAACAGCCGGGCGACCTCGATCCGGTGCCGGTGTTTTCGGTAATGGGCAACACGTCCATGCACCCGCAACAGGTGCCGTGCTGGATCACGCACACGAATAGCCAGACGCACGACATCATCCGCGCCGGCCTCGACCGCAGCCCCATGTACACCGGCGTGATCGAGGGCGTCGGCCCGCGTTATTGCCCGTCGATTGAAGACAAGATCCACCGCTTCGCCGGCAAGGAATCGCACCAGATTTTCCTCGAACCGGAAGGCCTGACGACGCACGAATTCTATCCGAACGGCATCTCCACCAGCCTGCCGTTCGACGTGCAGATCGCCCTGGTGCGCTCGATGAAGGGCATGGAAAACGCGCATATCCTGAGACCCGGCTATGCCATCGAGTACGATTATTTCGATCCGCGCGGCCTGAAAGCGTCGCTGGAAACCAAGGTGGTGGCGGGCCTGTTCTTTGCCGGCCAGATCAACGGCACCACCGGCTACGAAGAAGCGGCCGCGCAAGGCATGCTGGCCGGCCTGAACGCCGCGCTGCTGACGCAAGGCAAGGAATCGTGGACACCGGGCCGCTCGGAAGCCTACCTGGGCGTGCTGGTCGACGACCTGATCACCCAAGGTGTGCAAGAGCCTTACCGCATGTTTACCAGCCGCGCCGAGTACCGTTTGAGCCTGCGCGAAGACAATGCCGACATGCGCCTGACGGAAATCGGCCGCGCTTTGGGCTGTGTCGGCGACGCGCAGTGGGAAGCGTTCGAGCGCAAGCGCGAAGCCGTCGCGCTGGAACTGGAGCGCCTGCGTTCCACGTGGGTCAACCCGCGCATCCTGGCGGCCGCCGAATCGGAACGTATCGTCGGCCAGGCCATCGAGCGCGAGTACTCGCTGGCGGACCTGCTGCGCCGCCCGAACGTGGCCTACGACACCCTGATGAGCATGACGGGCATGGAAGGACAAAGCCTGGCCGGCCCCGGCGTGGAAGACCCGGCGGTGCGCGAACAGGTCGAAATCCAGCTTAAGTACGCCGGCTATATCGAGCGCCAGAGCAAGGAAATCGAGCGTCACGAACACTATGAAAACCTGGCCTTGCCCGAAGGTTTCAATTACCTGGATATCGCCGCGCTGTCGGTCGAAGTGCGCCAGAAACTCGACAAGCAGCGCCCGGAAACCCTGGGCCAGGCTTCGCGCATTTCCGGCGTCACGCCAGCGGCCATTTCGCTGCTGCTGGTACACCTGAAAAAGCGCGGTTTCGGTGCCGGTCAGGCCGAAATACAGACCACCACTTTAAAGGACGAGGTTGTTGAATGAAGCAGTTTGACCGGGCCGCATTGGCCCAGATTTTGAATGAAGGCATTAGTGCGCTGAAACTGGACCTGAGCGCGGCACAAGCGGAACAACTGCTCGATTACCTGGCGCTGCTGGCCAAGTGGAACAGCGTCTACAACCTGACCTCGGTGCGCGATCCGCTGCAGATGCTGACCCTGCATGTGCTCGATTCGCTGGCGGCCGTGCCCGCTTTCGCGGAGGCGAAAAACGTGCTCGACGTGGGCGCCGGCGGTGGCCTGCCGGGCATGGTGCTGGCCATCGCGCGGCCCGATATCAAGGTGTCGATGATCGACACGGTGCACAAGAAGACCGCGTTTTTGACGCAAGTGAAGGCTGAACTGGGCCTGGCCAACGTCACGGTGTACACCAAGCGCGTGGAGCAGCTGGAAGTGCAGCAGAAATTCGACGTGATCACCTCGCGCGCTTTTGCCGATCTGTCCGACTTCGTCAACTGGTCGAACCACGTGTTGGCCGAGGGCGGGCAATTCATCGCCTTGAAAGGGGTGGCACCGCCAGACGAGCGCGAGCGACTGCCGGCAGACTGGAAAGTGACGAAATTGACCCCGATTCAGGTGCCAGGGCTAAATGCGGAGCGTCATCTGGTGTTTATAGCAAGAATTTGAAGGCCGAAAAATAAACGATATAAATCATTTATACGGTATAAATTATATAAACAGTATAAATGGTATAAACGATTTATATCGTATAAATGATATAAATAAAATAAACAGTATAAATCGTTTCGGTCAAAAGCCGGGGCGCGACAATGAAGTTTGCATCCATTTACAACTAGAAGATACATGGCCAAAATTTTTTGTGTAGCAAATCAAAAGGGTGGTGTTGGTAAAACCACAACGAGCGTCAACCTGTCCGCCGGCCTGGCCAAGCTGGACCAGCGCGTGCTGCTGGTCGACCTCGATCCGCAAGGCAATGCCACCATGGGTGCCGGCATCAACAAGGCAGGCTTGAAAGCATCGACGTATGAAGTGATGCTGGGCGAGTCCGATGTCAGGACGGCACGCCAGCGTTCGGAAGCGGGGCGCTTCGATGTGCTGCCGTCGAACCGCGAGCTGGCCGGCGCCGAAGTCGAGATGGTGGAACTGGACCGCCGCGAAAGCCGCCTGAAGGATGCGCTGGCCGAAGTCGACGGCGACTACGACTTCATCCTGGTCGATTGCCCGCCGGCCCTGTCGATGCTGACCCTGAACGGCCTGTGCGCCGCGCATGGCGTGATCATCCCGATGCAGTGCGAGTACTACGCGCTGGAAGGCTTGTCGGATCTGGTCAACACCATCAAGAAGGTGCATGCCAACCTGAACCCCGAACTGAAGATCATTGGCCTCTTGCGCGTGATGTTCGATCCGCGCATGACATTATCGCAACAAGTGTCGGCCCAGCTGGAACAGCACTTTGGCGACAAGGTCTTCAAGACCATCATCCCGCGCAACGTGCGCCTGGCCGAAGCGCCATCGTATGGATTGCCTGGCGTCAACTTCGACCCCAGCTCGAAAGGCGCGCAAGCGTATATCGCCTTTGGCGCCGAGATGGTCGAGCGCATCAAACATATGTAAGAAGCAAGCGATCACGGTCATAATGTGAGCGCTTACTTAAAAAAATTCATTAGGACAGCATGGCTACGAAAAAATTAAAAGGACTGGGGCGCGGCCTCGACGCCCTGTTGGGCGGCGGCGACTTCGCCAGTCCGGAACAGGCGGCACCGACCACACTGGCGGTGACACAAATGCAAGCCGGCAAATATCAGCCGCGCACGCGCATGGACGAGGGCGCCCTGAATGAACTGGCCGCCTCGATCAAGGCGCAGGGGCTGATGCAGCCGATCCTGGTGCGCCCGATCGGCCAGGACACCCTGAGCGGACTGGTCAAATATGAAATCATCGCCGGCGAACGGCGTTTCCGCGCCTCGCAACTGGCCGGGCTGACGGAAGTACCGGTACTGGTGCGCGATGTCGACGACCTGGCGGCGGCCGCCATGGCGCTGATCGAGAACATCCAGCGCGAAGACCTGAACCCGCTGGAAGAGGCGCAGGGCATCCACCGCCTGATTACGGACTTCAGTTTTACCCATGAGCAAGCGGCCACTGCGGTCGGACGCTCGCGCAGCGCTGTCTCCAACTTGTTGCGCCTGATGAACCTGGCCGCTCCCGTGCAAACCATGCTGATGGCCGGCGATATCGACATGGGCCATGCGCGCGCGCTGTTGGCGGTCGACGCGGCCAGCCAGATCACGCTGGCCAACCAGGTGGTGGCAAAACGCCTGTCGGTGCGCGAAACGGAAAAACTGGTCACCCGCACGGTGGAAGAGGCGGCCAACCCGGTCGAACCGCGCGTAAAAGAGAAGTCGGGCGATATTGCGCGCCTGGAAGAAGAGCTGTCCGATGCCCTCGCCACGCCGGTGGTATTCAAGATGGGCAACAAGGGTCGTGGCCAGTTGGTGATTGATTTTGCCGATCTTGACGTACTGGACGGTTTGCTGAGCCGTTTGCGTGGTTAAATGACGGGCTGCTAACACAAGCGCAAGCGGCGCGGCAAGCCGCTTTGCCATATGTTGGTGCAAATCGCCGCGAAGTGTCGGTAAAGCGTCTGTTTCATGCTGCAATTGCCCTGCAGCGGTGCGCCAACGTTTGACTCTGTATATCAAAGCCAACTATAATCCCGTGTCTTTGCGTGTGTAGATTTTTCTGGGAACTTGGTAATTGAGTGATTCGAAGCAAAACATTGCCAAGCCAGTCTACAAAGTAGTTGCCTTGCAGCTAGCAATCGTGATCAGCTTCGCCACTGTTACCCTGTTTTTTGGTGGCAGCGTGAAGGGCTGGTCCGCCGCAGTTGGCGGTGCAATCGCCGTCATTGGCAGCATGACATATGCCATGCTGGTCGTTCGCGGCTCCAGCGACGCCAAAAAGGCTTTTCGTGCGCACGTGCGCGCGGAAGCGGTGAAAATGTTTATCACAGCGGTGCTGTTTATATTGGCACTGGTGTTGTTTCAGTCGGCCGCCTGGTTATGGCTGATCTTGGGTTTCGCGGTGGCAACCTTAGCATACTGGTTTTCATTGCTCGCTGTTTAATCATTGGTTTTAGGGCCTGTTGTGCTCTGAAACGACAAATCTAAATTCATTATGACCACAGAACACGCTATTGAAGCGGGCCATGCTGCCCCGGCCAACGCCACAGAATACATCAGTCACCATTTGACCCACTTGAAAAGTGCCAGTGGCACCTTCAATCTGGACACCTTCTGGATCTCGGCTGCCCTGGGCTTTGTTTTCCTTGCCGTTTTCTACATGGCTTCGCGCCGCGCGACCGCCGGTGTTCCCGGCAAGCTGCAAAACTTCGTCGAAATGATCATGGAAATGGTCAATGAAACCATTAATGGGGCCTTTCACGCCAAAAGCAAGATCATCGCGCCGCTGGCCATCACGATTTTCGTGTGGGTCTGGCTGTTGAACGCGATGGACTTCCTGCCGGTTGACTTGCTGCCGATGATTTTGAGCTTTTTTGGCGTGCATAACCTGCGAGTGGTCCCGACCGCCGACGTCAACCATACTTTTGGCATGTCGTTCTCGGTCGTTCTGTGCATTATCGCGTTTTCTGTCAAGGCCAAGGGCCTGGGCGGCTGGATCAAGGAATTGTTCACCGCGCCGTTCCATGCAAGCGGCATCATCGGCACGATCTTGTTGGCACCAGTTAATTTCTTGCTGCAAATGGTTGAGTTGGTTGCAAAACTGATCTCCCTGTCGCTGCGACTGTTCGGCAATATGTATGCCGGCGAGCTGATTTTCATCTTGATCGCGTTGTTGCCTTGGTGGGCACAGTGGGCGTTGGGTGGTCCATGGGCAATTTTCCATATCTTGATTGTAACTTTGCAAGCTTTTGTGTTTATGGCGTTGACGGTTGTGTATCTGAGCCTTGCGGTTGAGAAGCACTAATCAGCAACTTTATATTTTGTTTTTTTGTTAGTACCTTTCGTTTTTAAATTTAGGAGAATTTTATGCAAGCTCTGATCGCACAAGTACAAAGCATGACCGTTCTGGCAGCAGCAATCATCATCGGCCTGGCCGCAATCGGTACCGCTTTGGGCTTCGCTATCTTGGGTGGTAAATTCCTGGAAGCTTCGGCACGTCAACCAGAACTGATGCCACAACTGCAAACCAAACTGTTCGTTATCGCTGGTCTGCTGGATGCCATCTCGATGATCGGCGTTGGTATCGCTCTGCTGTACACGTTCGCTAACCCGTTCCTGGCTCCATTGATGGCTGCTGTTGCTCAGTAATTCGCTCCAATCCTAGGAGAAACTTTTAGTCAGGAGCAAAGGTATGGACATCAATATGTCGCTCATCGGCCAGATGATCACCTTCGCGGTGTTGGTCTGGTTCTCGATGAAGTTCGTATTTCCAGCGCTGAATACAGCGCTGGATGAGCGTGCCAAACGAATCGCGGATGGATTGGCTGCGGCCGATCAAGGTCAGGCTTCGATGGCTGTCGCCGAGAAGCGTGCGCAAGAAGCATTGAACGGTGCACGTGAAGAAGCGTCGCAACGCGTTGCGGACGCTGAAAAGCGTGCCCAGCTGGTTGCTGAAGAGATCAAGCAAAATGCCCAGGCTGAAGCGGCGCGTATCATTGCGCAAGCCCAGTCCGACGCCGAGCAGCAACTGTCGAAAGCACGCGAAGAACTGCGCGCTCAGGTGGCTGACCTGGCGATCAAAGGTGCCGAGCAGATCCTGAAGCGTGAAGTCAACGCTACGGCTCACGCCGAAATGTTGCAGCGTCTTGCTGTCGAGCTGTAATCATGGCAGAACTCGCAACCGTCGCCCGTCCCTACGCGGAAGCTTTGTTCCGCGTAGCCCAAGCAGGTAAGGAGTCAAGCAACCTCGCGGCGTGGTCCGAACTGGTGTCCGAATTGGCCCAGGTCGGTAGCCACCCCGAGGTACAGGCGTACGCGCGCAATCCGAAAGTTTCGGAGAGCGACGTCGCCGCCACCATCCTGTCGTTGTTGAAATCGCCGCTCAACGAAGAAGTCAAAAACTTCGTCAACTTGTTGATCGAAAATGGCCGCATCAGCCTGCTGCCGGAAATCGGCGCGCAATTCCATGCCTTGAAAAATGGCCTGGAAGGTGCGGCTGACGCCGAGATCACGAGCGCTTTCGATCTGAGCGAAGGCCAAACGGCCGAGCTGGTCGCAACGCTGGAAAAGAAATTCAGTCGTAAGCTCAACCCTGCTGTCACAGTGGATCCATCGCTGCTTGGCGGCGTGCGCGTAGTTGTTGGCGACCAGGTGCTCGACACCTCGGTGCGCGCCAAACTGCAGCAATTGCACGCCGCACTGGTGTCGTAAGACACGCGCTTCGGCAGGCCAGCTTAGACAGACCCTTACCCCTCGCGCAAGCTGAGAGAAACACTTTTAGGAGTTAGTATGCAACTCAACCCATCTGAAATCAGCGAGTTGATCAAGAGCCGGATCCAAGGTCTTGATGGCGGCGCTGAAGTGCGTAACCAAGGCACGGTTATTTCCGTCGCCGACGGTATCTGCCGCATCCACGGCCTGTCGGACGTGATGCAAGGCGAGATGCTGGAATTCCCGGGCAACACCTTTGGCCTGGCGATGAATCTGGAGCGCGACTCCGTCGGCGCCGTGATTCTGGGTGCTTACGAGCACATCTCCGAAGGCGACACGGTGAAATGCACCGGCCGCATTCTGGAAGTCCCGGTCGGTCCTGAACTGTGCGGTCGCGTGGTCAACGCACTGGGCCAGCCGATCGACGGCAAAGGCGCAGTCGATGCCAAGCTGACCTCGCCGATCGAAAAAATCGCTCCGGGCGTGATCGCCCGTGAATCCGTTTCGCAGCCGATGCAAACCGGCCTGAAGTCGATCGATGCGATGGTACCGATTGGCCGTGGCCAGCGCGAGCTGATCATTGGCGACCGTCAAACCGGTAAATCGGCCGTGGCGGTTGATGCGATCATCAATCAAAAAGGCCAGGGCATGACGTGTATCTACGTCGCCATCGGCCAAAAAGCGTCGACGATCAAAAACATCGTGCGCTCGCTGGAACAGCACGGCGCGATGGAATACACCATCGTTGTCGCCGCGACCGCGTCGGAATCGGCCGCCATGCAGTACATCTCGGCCTACTCGGGCTGCGCCATGGGCGAGTACTTCCGCGACCGTGGTGAAGATGCACTGATCGTCTACGATGATCTGTCGAAACAAGCTGTTGCTTACCGTCAAATTTCGCTGCTGCTGCGCCGTCCACCAGGTCGCGAAGCGTACCCTGGCGACGTGTTCTACCTGCACAGCCGCCTGCTGGAACGCGCAGCCCGCGTGAACGCCGACTACGTCGAGAAGTTCACCGACGGCGCCGTCAAAGGCAAGACCGGTTCGCTGACGGCGCTGCCGATCATCGAAACCCAAGCGGGTGACGTGTCGGCCTTCGTGCCAACCAACGTGATTTCGATTACCGACGGCCAGATCTTCCTGGAAACGTCGTTGTTCAACGCCGGTATCCGTCCTGCAATTAACGCCGGTATTTCCGTATCGCGCGTCGGTGGCGCCGCCCAGACCAAGGTCATCAAAAACCTGTCCGGCGGTATCCGTACCGACTTGGCGCAGTACCGTGAGCTGGCCGCGTTTGCGCAGTTTGCCTCGGACCTGGACGAATCGACCCGCAAGCAGCTGGACCGTGGTGCGCGCGTGACGGAATTGCTCAAGCAAGCCCAGTACTCGCCACTGTCGATCTCGCTGATGGCCGTTTCGCTGTTCTCGGTGAACAAGGGCTTCATGGACGACGTGCCAGTCAAGCAAGTGCTGTCGTTCGAAGCAGGCGTCCACGCTTACATGAAAACCAAGCAAGCTGCTCTGCTGGCCAAGATCGAAGAAACCAAGCAACTCGACAAAGACAGCGAAGCAACTCTGTCGGCGGCCATTGCTGATTTCAAGAAATCCGGCGCATATTAAGCGGCCAGGCGGCGCCCACCTCGAGTGAGGCGCCGCCCTACGCGCAGAAGGAGTAAGGACTCATGGCATCAAGCAAAGAGATACGTGGCAAGATCAAAAGCGTAGAGAATACGAAGAAGATCACCAAGGCGATGGAAATGGTCGCCGCGTCCAAAATGCGCAAGGCGCAAGACCGGATGCGGGCCGCTCGTCCCTACAGTGACAAGATTCGTAATATCGCCGCCAATCTGGCGAATGCCAATCCGGAATACAC
>Ga0308163_10000350_pt1 | contig 94951 bp, 85 predicted proteins | sample PhyTR1_FD_201037 | JGI IMG/M metagenome (GOLD analysis project Ga0308163, IMG submission 201037) | Phyllosphere microbial communities from UC Gill Tract Community Farm, Albany, California, United States - DLSLT.R1 | ecosystem: Host-associated > Plants > Phyllosphere > Unclassified | place: USA... | reverse complement strand
GCGCAGATTCCCTCGGCCTAAAAAACACGCCGCTTCCCAGCGGTGTGATGCCATCATCTTCTAATTCATTGCTGGGCTCAAGACGGCGCTGGCTTGACGCTTACTTATCATCGCCGGTTTTACAGTCTATGGCGCATGGTCGTTCAAGGTGCTGGATGAACTGAAGGTCAATGGTCCGATTTATCAACGTGTGGTTCAGGGCAAGGACTTGATCGCGGACATTTTGCCGCCACCCGAGTACATCATCGAATCGTACCTGGTTTCCCTGCAGGCCATGGCGGCGCCGCCCGCCGAGCGCAAGGTCTTGATCGACAATCTGATCTCGCTCAAGAAAGATTACGACACGCGTCATGCTTTCTGGGAAAAGGAAGGGCTGGAAGCCGATCTCAAGGATTTGCTGCTCAACGGCGCCGACAAGCCGGCGCAAGAGTTTTACCAGATCGCCTTTACGCAATTCGTACCGTCGCTGCAACGCGATGATGTCGCCGCCGCTGCTGCGGCGCTGGAGTTCATGAAGCAACGCTATGCACAGCATCGCGCTGTCATCAACCAGCTGGTCGAGCGTGCCACCAAACGCAACAACGAGGACGAGGCCTATGCCAAGTCTCAGATCGCGTCCTCTTCCGCCATCATGCTGGCAATTTTGCTCGCATCGGTAGGGCTGGCGGCCGCCGTGCTGTATGCGCTGGCGCGCAATCTGATGTCGCAACTGGGCGGCGAGCTGCATTATGCATCCAGCATCGCCGGCAGTATCGCCGCCGGCGACCTGGGCGTGAAAATCCACACTGCGCCCGGTGACCGGCATAGCCTGCTGGCGGCGATGAAAGCCATGCAGGATGGGCTGGTGCAGATCGTCGGACAGATCCGCAGCGGGACCGGCACCATCGCCAGCGCATCGGTGCAAATTGCCTCTGGTAACCAGGACTTGTCCGCACGCACGGAGGCCCAGGCATCGGCCCTGGAGCAAACCACCTCGTCGGTCGAGGCGTTGACGCAATCGGTCAGGCACAATGCAGGCCACGCGCGCCAGGCGCAGCAGCTTGCGCTGTCCGCATCCGATGTGGCCGTGCGCGGCGGCGCCGTGGTGGCGCAGGTGGTCGATACCATGGGTGCGATCAACACGTCATCGAAGAAGATCGTCGACATTATTTCTGTCATCGACGGCATCGCCTTTCAGACCAATATCCTCGCCTTGAATGCGGCAGTCGAGGCGGCGCGCGCCGGCGAGCAGGGCCGCGGCTTCGCCGTCGTGGCCAGCGAGGTACGCAACCTGGCACAGCGATCATCCGCCGCCGCCAGGGAGATCAAGGCCTTGATCGATACCTTCGTGCAGACGGTCGATGCCGGCGCGCGTCTGGTGAACGAGGCCGGCCAGACAATGAACGAGGTGGTCGTCAGCGTGCACCGTGTCACCGATATCATCAGCGGCATCAGCACCGCCAGCAACGAGCAGACCAGTGGCATCGAGCAAATCGGCGTGGCGATCCGCCAGTTGGACGACGTGACCCAGCAGAATGCCGCGCTGGTCGAGGAGGCGTCGGCTGCCGCGCACAGCATGCAGGATCAGGCGCAGCAACTGTCGGCGTCGGTCAGCACGTTCAAGCTGGCCTGACGGCCTGTCGGACTGAGGACCGTCAGGCGCGAAAATACCCGGGTGTTCAAGGAGTGGTGGTGAACAACACCTTTACCAGCGAATCGGCCGTCGCCAGCAGTGCGGCCGGCGCATGGTAAATCCTCTCCATCACCACGATGCCCCGCGTCAGGGTGGCGGCCAGGCGGGCTGCGTCGGCTGGCGGCAAGGTCAGGCGGGCATGCGCATCGGCCATCGCCAGGCGCGCCAACAGTATTTCTTCCAGCTCATCAAGCATGCCGCGCAAGGCGGCGCGTACCGGTTCATCCATGGCGGTTTCATCGGTGGCGATTTTTGTCGTCAGGCAGCCACGCGTGGACGCTTCTTGCGCCGGTGCGACCGGTGGCACGGCCTCGGTCATGGTATTGATGGTGTACGCGAAAAAATCGTGCAGGGCGGTGGCCGGGTCGCTTGCCGCCAGCTGCAGGCGCGCCGCGTCGAGAAAGGTGCGCCGGTAGCGTTCGAATACGCGCAGGAAGATGGCCTGCTTGTCGCCATAGGCGTTGTAGAGCGAGCCGCGCAGTACGCCCGTCGCTTGCGCCAGGTCTTGCATCGAGGTGGCGGCATAGCCGCGTTCCCAGAAAACGCTGATGGCGCGATCGAGGGTCTGTTCTTCGTTGAATTGTTTTTTACCAGCCATGCGACGATTATGGGTATTCTTGACACTGATGTCAAGTTTGACTATGCTGTCAAACATGATCACTGACGAAAGACGTTCATGAGTGCAACATCCCCCATCGCCGACCCGGATAATACCGGCGCCAGCTTGCGCGCGATTGCCGCCGGCCTGTGCGCCAGCCTGGTCGGTATCGGCCTGGCCCGCTTTGCGTACACCCCCTTGATCCCCTCGCTGATCGAAGCCCATTGGTTTTCGGTCGACGACGTGATTTACCTGGGCGCGGCCAATCTGCTCGGCTACCTGGCCGGCGCCTTGCTGGGCCGGCCGATGGCGCGGCGCTTCAGCGCGCATGTCATCCTGCGCGGCATGATGGTGCTGGCCTCGCTGGCCTTTTTTGCCTGCGCGTTTCCGCTGTCGGTCAGCTGGTTCTTTGTCTGGCGCTTTTTGTCGGGCCTGGCCGGCGGCAGCATCATGGTGCTGGTCGCATCGACCGTCTTGCCCCAGGTGCCGCTGCAACGCCGGGGGCTGGCTGGCGGGGCGATTTTTGTCGGCATCGGCTTCGGTGTCGCCGCCTCGGGCACCCTGGTGCCGCTGCTGATGCAGATGGGCCTGCGCGCCGCTTGGCTGGGCCTGGGCAGCTTGTCGCTGTTGCTGGCAATACTGAGCTGGACCTTCTGGCCGGCCACGCCGCCGACGGGCAAGCCGCTCGCCGCCAAACATGGCGCCGCACAACCGGCTGGCACGGCCCTGGCCCTGAATATCCTGTTGGTGCAATATGCCTTGATGGCGGTGGCGCTGGTGCCGATGATGGTGTTCCTGGTCGATTACGTGGCGCGTGGCTTGGGCTGGGGCGCGCATGAGGCATCTGTGTTCTGGGTCATTTATGGCTTGGGCGCGATTGCCGGTCCGATGCTGTATGGCGCGCTGGCCGACCGTATCGGCCCGGCCATGACCAGCCGCCTGGCGCTGTTGCTGCAGGCGGTGGCGCTGGTTGTGATGATGGTATCGCAGCAACACGTAGTGCTGATGCTGGCGACCTTTGTGGTGGGAACTTTCCCGCCTGGTATCGTACCGATTACCCTGGGCCGCTTGCACCAACTGCTGCAGCATGACGCCTCCGCGCAGAATGCGGCCTGGAGCCGTGCCACTACCGTGTTTGCGCTGTTCCAGGCGCTGGCCGGCTATGGCTATTCCTGGATGTTTTCGCATAGCGGCGGCAATTATCATGTGTTACTGGTCACGGCGGTCGGCGCCTTGTTGCTGGCCTTGCTGGCCGATGTGGCGCAAAAAATGCTGAGTGGAAAACGCTCGCCTGCTACACTTTGATTTTATCGATTTGAAAGCATGCCTTGTCCTCTACTTTGGAACAGTTGCGCGCCGGCCAGTTGGCCGGCGCGCGGCGTTTGAGCCTGTCCTGCGGCCTGACTTCGTTTCCGCCCGAGATCTTCGATCTGGCCGATACCCTGGAAATTCTCGACTTGACAGGCAATGCCCTGTCGTCGCTGCCCGATGATTTGCCGCGCCTGCGCAAGCTGCGCATCGTGTTTTGTTCAAACAATCTGTTTACGACCTTGCCGGCAGTGCTCGGTGCCTGCCCGGAGCTGAGCATGATCGGCTTCAAGGCCTGCCAGATCCGCGAAGTGCCGGCCGCGTCGCTGCCGCCCAAGCTGCGCTGGCTGACCTTGACCGATAACGCCATCGAAGTGCTGCCAGACGAGATCGGCGATTGCGCGCAGTTGCAAAAGCTGATGCTCGCCGGTAACCGCTTGAGCACCTTGCCGGCCTCGCTGGCGCGTTGCACGCGGCTGGAATTGCTGCGTATTTCCGCCAACCGCGTGCCGTCGCTGCCCGCCTGGCTGCAGGACTTACCACGCCTGAGCTGGCTGGCCTGCGCCGGCAACCCGTTCAATGAGACGCGTGAAGCGGCCGCCCTCGACGCGGCCGGCATGGAGCATATCGCCTGGGACCGCCTGCAGGTCGGACGTCAACTGGGCGAGGGCGCCTCGGGCGTGATTTCGCAGGCGACACTTGACGGCAAGCCGGTCGCCGTCAAGGTCTTCAAGGGCGCCATGACCAGCGATGGCTTGCCGCGCAGCGAAATGGCGGCCTGCGTCAGCGCGGGTAGCCATGCCAGCATGATTCCCATCCTCGGTACGGTCAGCGCTCACCCGCAGGGATCGCTGGGGCTGGTGATGCCGCTGATCGACCCGGCCTGGCTCAACCTGGCCGGGCCGCCGAGCTTTGCCTCGTGCACGCGCGACGTGTATGCAGAAGCGGCACGCTTCAGCGTGGCGCAATTGCTGGCGATCGCACACAGCATTGCCTCGGCCGCCTGCCAGCTGCATGCGCACGGCATCCTGCATGGCGACCTGTATGCACATAATATCCTGCACCACCCGGATGGCGGCTGCCTGTTGGGCGACTTTGGCGGCGCTTCCCTGTTTGTGCCCGACGCGGCGATCGCCGCAGTACTGCAGGGTATCGAGGTGCGTGCATTTGGCGTGCTGCTGGAGGAATTGCTGGAGCGCTGCGCTACGCCGTTGCCGGCGCTGCAGGTGTTGGCGAGTGCTTGCTTGCAGGAACAGCCTTTGCAGCGGCCCCGTTTCGAGCAGCTCGAAAAAACGCTGGCAGCCTTGCTGCCGGCATAAAAAATGGCGCAGCCCTCGCAGGCTGCGCCATTTTTTTGAAGCCGAGCCTGGTCAGGCCGCGGTTTCTTTTTCCGGCAGGGCGATCTGGTTGTCGACGCTGAACTGGTAGTCCTTGAAGACGTGTTCGGCCGACAAGATCTGGTATTCACCATTGTCGAGCTTGTGCGTGGTGTCCTTCAGGCGGTAAGTGTAATGGCCGCAGGTCCAGCAGTTGAAGTTGCGCATGTGCGTGCACAAACAGGTCTTGTCCATCACCGACACGACTTTCAGCTCGGGATGGGCCGCCACTTCGCGGTTGTACGAGTTGATGTAGGCGCAGTTGCCGGTCGCATCGAGCAGGTAGCCGTACGATTCGCAGCCGGGACGGATGCCGGCGCCGATGGCCGGCGTGTTTTTCAGCATGCGCATCGGATAGCCGGTCGGCGAAACGCCGTTGACGATGATGTCTTCTTCCGAGGCCTTGTAGTATTCCTGCTTGACCTTGTCCGGCAGGCCGCATTCGGCGGTGACGGTAAAGCGCGTCGCCACCTGTACGCCGGCCGCGCCCGCTTCCAGGAACGACACGGCGTCGCTGCCGGTGAAGATACCGCCGGCCGCGATCAGCGGAATATCGAGTTGCTCCGCCTTCAGGTAGGCCAGCAATTCCGCGGTAATCGTGTGCAGGTCGTAATTGGCCCAGTCCATGCCGAACCCCAGATGGCCGCCGGCCAAGGGGCCTTCGACGATGACGAAGTCGGGCAGGCGGTTCAGCTTGGCGTTCTTGCGCAGGAAAATCTGCAAGGCGCGTACCGACGACACAATGATGCCCAGCTTGGCATCGCGGAAACGCGGGTGGTCGGCCATCAGCGCGAACGAACCGAAGTGCAGGCCGGCCGACAGGGTGATGCCGTCGATGCCGGCGTCGAGCGCCGCGTTCAGGCGCACGCGCAAGGTTTCACGCGGACCGTTCATGGTCAGCTTTTCCATGCAGTTGACGAAAATCAGGCCATCGCCTTTTTTCGCTTCCATGGTGGCGCCGATATGGCGGCGCTGCGCGTCGGCCAGGCGGCCCAGGTCGAACTGCACCACCGCCTTGTCGCTGTTATTGATATTGAATTTGTAGAGTTTCGTCTTGTCCTTGACGAAGGTGGTGTCGAAACGGCGATCCGACACATCTTCCACCATGGCATCGGAGATATGGCCGATACCACCGAGCCGGGCCGCTTCCAGCGCCAGCTCCGACGTGGAAATATCCACGCCCATGCCGCCGATCATGATGGGCACATACTCTTTTTTGCCAAATCGCAGGCGGAAATCATCAACACGTTTCATTGCTATCCTTAGACTACCGTCGTTATTACTGTGCGCAAGCCCAATTTTACCGCAAGCGGGCAAGGGTCTTGGTGCGGCACCCCACTGTTACAAGACCAGTATCAGTCGCGGAAATTGTTAAATTCCAGCGGCATGTCCGGCACATCCTTGCGCAGCATGGCCATTGCCGCTTGCAGGTCGTCGCGCTTGGCGCCCGTGACGCGCACGGCTTCGCCCTGGATGCTCGCTTGCACTTTCATCTTGCTATCCTTGATGACGCGCACGATTTTTTTCGCATCATCCGTTTCGATGCCATTCTTGATCTTGATGATCTGCTTGACCTTGTCGCCGCCGATCTTCTTGATGTCACCTTCGTCGAGGAAGCGGACATCGACCTTGCGCTTGGTCAGTTTGTTGGTCAGCACGTCGCGTACCTGGCTGAGCTGGAAATCGGAATCCGCAAACGCGGTCAGTTCATTTTCCTTGTGTTCGACGCGCGCGTCGCTGCCCTTGAAGTCGAAACGGGTCGAAATTTCCTTGTTGGCTTGTTCGACCGCGTTTTTCACTTCGATCATATCGGCTTCGGAAACTACATCAAATGACGGCATGGTCAGTCCTTTCGTGTTTGGAGCGGTGCGCGCCTGGCGCGCCGGGTGCCTGCTGTTGCAAGTGGCATGGCCCTGTTAAAGATGCGACATTTTAACGGACAACGGCCTGCCTGCCCTTGTCTTGCGCTGGTTTTTTGTCGCATTCACTCTATAATCGAGCAAAATATACGGTATCCCATGTCTCCAGAGCTCACCATCGAACCCAATTATCCGCTGCAAGCGCTCAATACCTTCGGCATTACAGCCCAGGCTGCCGCCTATGTGCGCATCACTTCCACCTCGCAATTGCAAGCGGCGCTGCAAGATCCGGTGCTGGCCGGCATGCCGCGCCTGGTGCTGGGCGGCGGCAGCAATATCGTTTTGACCGGCGACTTTGCCGGCGCCGTGCTGCACATGGCAACCTGCGGCATGCGCCTGGCGCAGGCCTCGTTCGACACCATCCTGGTCACGGCGGCGGCCGGCGAAAACTGGCACGCCTTCGTGCAGTGGACGCTGGCGCAGGGCGTGGGCGGGCTGGAAAACCTGTCGCTGATCCCGGGCACGGTGGGCGCGGCGCCGATCCAGAATATCGGCGCCTATGGCGTGGAAATCAAGGATTATCTGCACAGCGTCAGCGTCATGCACGCCGGCAGCGGCATCGTGTTCGACATGGACCGCGAGGCCTGCCGCTTCGGCTACCGCGACAGCATCTTCAAGCATGCCGACGGCGCCGAACTGATCGTGCTGGAAGTGACGTTCGCGCTGCCGGCGCAGTGGCAGCCGAATCTGCGCTATGCGGAACTGGCGCAGGCGGTGGCGGAACAGCAACTGACGAAGCCAACGGCGCAGCAGGTGGCCGATACGGTGATCGCGATCCGCCGGCGCAAGCTGCCGGACCCGGCCGTGATCGGCAACGCGGGCAGTTTCTTCAAGAATCCGGTGGTGTCCAAAGAGCATTGCGCGCAGCTGCTGGAACGTTATCCGGCGCTGGTGCACCATGCGCAGCCGGACGGCACCGAAAAGCTGGCGGCGGGCTGGCTGATCGATCAGTGCGGCTGGAAGGGGAAAAACCTGGGGCCTGCGGGAGTGTATCCCAGGCAGGCGCTGGTCCTGGTCAATAACGGCGGCGCTCGTGGCGCGGACATTACCGGGTTGGCCGAGGCGATCCAGAAGGATGTCGAGGCGAAGTATGGGGTGCTGCTGTCGCCGGAGCCGGTGTTCGTCTAATCAACCAAAATGGCAGACGTAGTCGACGGTCTCTACAGTTTCAATGTCAAAATGGCTGTTGCCGGGAATGCTGAACTGCTGGCCGGCGCCATAGCTGGTCCAGTCGCTTGCGTCGGCCAGGCGTACCTTGCACAGGCCGCCGACAATTTCCATGATTTCCGGCGCGCCCGTGTTGAAGCGCAGCGAGGACGCGAAAATCACGCCCACGCTTTTCTTCGTGCCATCGGCGAAGATGACGTTGTGCGAGATGCACTTGCCATCAAAATAAATATTCGATTTCTTGACGACGCTGACATTGTCCAGTTGCGTACTCATGTTTTCCTTTCTTGCGGTTAAAAATCAGGTGGTGGTGTCTTCGGCCTTCAGCACGCTGTTGCGCCCGCTGCGCTTGACGGCGTACAGGGCCTGGTCGGCACGGTTGATCAGTTGCTCGACCGTCGACTGTGGCGACGGCACCACGCTGGCCACGCCGATCGACACCGTGACGATGCCCAGCGCCGCCACCGGATGCTCGATCTGCAGGCTTTCCAGGTGGCGCCGGCACGCTTCGGCGATCAGCATGGCGCCCTCGACGTCGGTTTCGGGCAGCACCAGCGCGAATTCCTCGCCGCCGTAGCGGGCCGCCAGGTCGGCCGGACGCTTCAGGTGTTCGGTCAGCACGGCCGCCACTTTCTTCAGGCACAGGTCGCCGGCCAGGTGGCCGAACTGGTCGTTATAGGACTTGAACAGGTCGATATCGCAAAACAGCAGGCTCAGCGGCGCCTTGTCGCGCTGGCCGCGCTGCCATTCGATCTGCAGGGTTTCATCGAAGCGGCGGCGGTTGGCGATGCCCGTCAGGCCGTCCAGGGCCGCCAGTTTCTGCAGCTCGATATTGGCCTCGGCCAGGTTCTTCTGGCTTTCGCGCAGGAAGCGGAAGGCCTGGTCGCGCTGCAGGCGGCTGATATGGGCGTTCGAGTGGTAGCGTATGCGCGCCAGCAATTCCAGCTTGTCGGGCAGCTTGACGACATAGTCGTTGGCGCCCACGGCAAAGCTGTAGGCCTTCAGTTTCGGGTCATCCCTGGCCGACAGCACGATCACCGGCACGTGCGCCAGCACCTCGTGTTCGCGGTACTGCTTGATCAGGGCGAAACCGTCGGTGCCCGGCAGTACCAGGTCTTGCAGGATCACTGTCGGCTGCATGCGCACCGCCGTTTCCACAGCCAGTTCGGCATCGGTCACGTAATGAAACTCGATATCCTGCTGGTCGCTCATCATGCGCCGGATCGCTTCCGCGATGATCAATTGATCGTCCACCAGCAGAACGCTGACCTTGAATTCGGTCAGGGCGGTATCGGGTGGCAGGAAACGGGTGGAAAATTCGGGCATTGCAGTCTTTTCAGAGGTTGGGGAAGGGTATTCAGCCATTGTTGAGCCTGCTACCCAGTCGATTGCGCAAGCTTGCGCCTATCTTGTCGAGCGGCAGGATCTGCTGCGCCGCATCGAGTTCTGCCGCCGCGCGCGGCATGCCGTAGACGGCACTGCTGGCCTGGTCCTGCGCGATGGTCGTCTTGCCGGCCAGACGCATGGCCAGCAAGCCATCGCCGCCATCGCGGCCCATGCCGGTCAGCAAGATGCCGACCGCATCGCCACGCCAGTGCCGCGCCACGCAATGGAAAAATACGTCGACCGAAGGCCGGTAGACATAGTCGCGCGGTGCTGCATCGTAACGCAAACGATAATTTTGATCCAGCAACAGGTGATCATTGGTCTTGGCGACCAGCACCGTGCCGGCCACCAGTTCGTCGCCTTCGCCGATCACGCGTACCGGCATGGCCAGCTGGTCGTCCAGCCATTTGGCGAAATGCGAGGCGAACGTTTCATCGATATGCTGCACCACCACGATGGCGCAGCCGGGCGGCGCTGTCCAGTCCGACAGCACTTTGGCCACCGCCGACGGGCCGCCGGTGGAGGCGCCGATCGCCACCAGGGTCTGCACCTGGCCATCGCCGCGCTCGCCCACCGGATTCTGGCGTGGCGGCGGCGCGGTGTCGCCGCTGTGGCGTATCAGCTTGCCGATGGTCTTGATCTTGGCCAGCAATTCGCTGTCGCCACCCACCTTGCCCTGCAGCACCGGCGTGGCGGTGACGTCGAGCGCGCCGGCGCCCAGCGCGCGGAACACGTGGTTGACATTGTCCTGCGGCCGGCCGGTGACCACCAGGATGGCGCACGGAGTTTGCTCCATGATCTGGCGCGTCGCCTCCACGCCATCCATTTCAGGCATGTTCAGGTCCATCAGGATCAGGTCGGGCCGGTGGTCCAGGCACATGCGCACCGCCTCGAGCCCGGTGCGGGCGATCCACAGTACCTGGTGCTCCTGGGTACTGGCGACCACGCGCCGCAGCGCCTCGGCCGCCATCGCCACATCGTTGACGATGGCTATTTTCATAGGGTCGATTTCATAAGCGGGCGTCTCCTATCAGGTCGGCCACCGCGTCGAGCAGGGTCTCGTCGTGGAAGCTGCCCTTGGTCAGGTAATAATCGGCGCCGGCGGACAGGCCGCGCGCGCGGTCCTCAGGGCGGTCCTTGTACGAAACGATCATCACCGGCAGCTTGTGCAGGTGCAAATCCTTCTTGATCAGCGAAACCAGTTCGATGCCGTCCATGCGCGGCATGTCGACGTCGGTGATCACCAGGTCGTATTCGCCGCTGCGCACCATGTTCCAGCCGTCGATGCCGTCGATCGCCACGTCGACCGCGAAGCCGCGCCCGAGCAGCAGCTTGCGTTCCATTTCGCGCACCGTCAGCGAATCGTCGACCACCAGGATGCGCTTGGCGCGCCGCTGCTGCGCCGGGCCGCCCTGCGCCAGCTGGTGCAGGCCGCCTTCGTGCAGCAGCTTGTCGATCGACAGCAGCAGGTCGGGTACGTCGAGGATCAGCACCGGTTCGCCGTCATCGAGCAGGGCGGCGGCGGAAATGTCGCGCATCTTGCCGAAGATCGGATCGATTGCCTGCACCGCCAGGCTCTGCTCGCCGCGGATCGCGCCCACCACCAGCGCATAGCTTTGCTTGCCGCGCCCGATCACCACCACCGGCAGGTCGTCGCCGCTGTTGTCGGCCTCGCCCAGTTCGAGCACCTGCGCCGCCGACACCAGCCCCAGGTGCTCGCCCTTGAGCTCGAAAAACTGCTTGTTTTCCAGCGTGTGGATGGCCGTTTGCGGCACCCGCACCACGCTTTCCACCTTGACGATGGGAATCGCGTAAGCCTGGCCCTGGATCTCGATCACCAGCGCGCGCACGATCGATTGCGTCAGCGGCAGGGTGATCAGGGCGCGAAAGCCGCGTCCCGGCTCCGATTCCAGGCGCACCGTGCCGTTTTGCTGGCGGATGGTTTCATGCACGATGTCGAGGCCCACGCCGCGCCCCGACAATTCATTCGCCTTTTCCTTCAAACTGAAGGCCGGCAGGAACAGAAATTCCAGCAATTCGCCGGGGGACAGCGCCGCCGCCATGGCCGGGCTGGCCATCTTGCGGGTGATCACCGACTGGCGGATTTTTTCCAGGTCGACGCCGCGCCCGTCGTCGCTGATCTCGATGCTCAGCATGCCGGCGCGGTGGCGCGCTTCCATGCGGATGGTGCCCAGCGCCGGTTTGCCGGCATCGATGCGTTCGTACGGGCCTTCCATGCCATGGTCGATGGCGTTCCTCAGCATGTGGTTCAGCGGGCTTTCGATCTTCGCCAGGATATCGCGGTCGACCAGCGTGTCTTCGCCCTCGATCTCGAGCTGCACTTCCTTGCCCAGGCCGCGCGCCAGGTCGCGCACCATGCGCGGAAAGGCGTGGATGCCGTCGCGGAAAGGGCGCATGCGCAGCGCCAGCACTTCGTCGACCATGCCTTGCGAGACGGCCAGCAGGCGCCGCTCGTAGTTTTCGATGTCGGCGATATGCTCCAGCACGAACTGCTTGAGCGGCTGGGTCTTTTGCAGCGCCAGCAGGGACTTTTCCATCAGGCCGGCGTCGCCCGAGCGGGCGATCGCCTCGTGCAATTGCTCGATCGCCGAGACCAGGCTGCTCTGGTTGCGCTTGAAGCGCTGCAGCGCGCCGATAAACGGATGCATCTGGTGCGCATTGATGCGCGATTCGCTGGCCAGCGACAGCAATCGGTCGAAGTTCTGCGCCGGCGCCTTGGCGCCGGGGGCGGCACTGGCGCGCGGCGCCATCGCCGGCGCTTCCGCCGGTGCTTCAGGCGCTGGCGAGCCGAGCAGGTCGGCCATCTCGGCGGCCAGCGCGGCCTGGATATCGTCGGGCAGGCCGGACAGGGAGGGGGCGGCCGGCGCCGGCGTGCGTGGCGCCGGCAGCGCGGACGGTGTCGAGGGCAGCGGCGGCAGGGCCGGCAATTCCGGCAGCTCGGCGATGCCGGCGATTGCCTTCAGGGTGCGGTCGATCTGCGCCGCGTTGGCGGCCAGCCACGCTTCGGCGCCGGCGTCGTCCAGGCGCGACAGCTGCACGATCAGGTCGACGCCCGACAGCAGCACGTCGACCCGTTCCGGCGTCAGTTTCAAGCGGCCATGCTGGGCGGCGACAAAGCTGTCTTCCATGCCGTGCGCCAGCTGTACCACCACCTGCAGGCCGACGATGGCGGCCGCGCCCTTGATCGAGTGCGCCGCGCGCATCATCGATTCGACGGCGGCGGCGTCGCCCGCGTGGCGCTCCATGGTCAGCAGGCCGTCGGTGAGGATCTGCGTCTGGCTGTCCGCCTCCATGCGGAACAGGTCCAGCATGGAAAAGGCGCTCAGGTCGCCGTGCTGATCCTGGCTCATCGTAATAGTCTCGCAAGTTGAAAGCCGATCAGCGCCGTGTCCAGGCAGCCGATGCGCATCTCGTTTTCGGTGATCACGCCCAGCAGAAAGCGCGACAGGCCCTTGTTGAGGGTGGCGGCCGGCGTTTGCAGCGCGCTGCCGGCGTAGCGCACGATGCCGTGCAGGTCGGCCACCGGCAGCGCGAACGACTGGTCTTCCCAGCGCATCAGCAGCAAGCGCGCAAACGTGTGGCGGCCCTTGGCCGCCGGCGCGCCCTGTTCATCGATACCGAGCAGGCTGGCCAGCGACATGCAGGGATACAGCTTGCCGCCGATATTGACGATGCCGAGCAAGCCGCGCCCGCTGCGATGCGGCAGCACGTGCGGCGTGGCCTGCGGCGCGACCGAATCGAAGATCCGCGTCGGCAGCGCCAGCCATTCGCGGCCGATGCGAAACACCAGCACCGAACTGTCCCTGGCGTCGCCACCGGCCTGGCGCGCGCGGAAATGGCCGGCCCAGTCCTGGCGGTATTGTGCGTCGACCGGGCGCTGCAGGTTGCGCTGGGCGGCGTCGGCATACACCTCGCAGTTGCGGCAATGGACGTTGGCCGGCAGCTTGTCGCAGCTCTGGTCGCCGACCACGCCGATCTGGTTCCAGCAGTCGCTGATGGCGTCGCGCAGCGCAGTCACGGGAAGGCTGCTCACGGGGGGGCTGGTCATGGTCGTGGATTCCGCATGTTAGTGGCTCGCGCTGGCCTGGCGGCGCTGGTAGATGCGCGCCGCGCGCGACTTGAGCGTGGTGGCGGCCGTGTGGTTGCCATTGCGCTCGGCCAGCAGCGCCAGGTGGCACAGCGCTTCGTAATGGTCGGGCTGCAGATAGATGCAGCGGCGCCAGTAGTCGTCGGCCAGGTCCATCTTGCCGGCCAGCTCGTTGATCAGGCCCAGCAGGTAATACGCCTCGGCCGCCTCGGGCGCGCGCGCCAGGTGGGCATGGCACTTGTCACCGGCTTCGCGCAGCAGGCCGCGGTCGGCCAGCGCACGCGCCTCGGCCAGCAGATCGGCCGATGGCGACACCACCGGCACCACCGGCGCCGCGACGGCCACGGGACGCGGGCGCGCAGGCACAGCAAGAGCAGCGGGCGGCGCGGGCGGCAAGGGCGATACTTTGCGCGGCACGGGTTTTTTCGCCATCGGCAGCGGTGCCGGTGCCCGGGCCACGGCCGGTGGCTTGCCATCGTCTTTTTTCAGCGCAAACGCCTGCCGGTACTGCAGCGGCGCAAAACCGTTCTGGCAGAACGACGGTACTTCGGCATAGCCGGCCAGCAGCATGCCGTCGTCGGCCAGCAGCGCCGACAGTTTGGCGATCGCCGCGCGCGTGGTCGGCTTGTCGAAATAAATCAGCAGGTTGCGGCAAAAGATCACGTCGTAGTGCTTGCCGAGCGCCTCGGTGTCGAACTGCAGCAGATTGCCCTGCCTGAACGTGACCTGCGTGCGCAGCGCGTCGATCAGGCGGTAGGCGTCGTCGGCCACGTGCGTGAAATAGCGCTCGCGAAAGGCCACGTCCTGGGCACGAAAGGCGTTGCGGCCATACACGCCGGCCTGCGCGCGCTCGATGCAGGCCGGACTCAGGTCATAGGCATCGATGCTGAACGCCTGCTTTGGCAGGTTGGCGTCGCGCAGCGCCATCGCCATCGAATACGGTTCCTCGCCGCCGGCGCACGGAATCGAGGCGATGCGCGTGATGCGGCGGCGCGACCAGCGCTCCCGCACCAGGTCGACGGTGGCGTAAAACGCCTGCGGATCGCGGAACAGCCATGATTCGGGCACCACCACCAGTTCCACCAGCTGCGTCATTTCCTCGGCCGTGATGTTCGCCAGGTAGGCTTCGCTGTCGTCCTGGCCGGTGCGCTCCATGCGCTGGCGCACGGCCCGGTCCGTCATCGATTTCGAGACGGTCAGGCCAGTGGCGCGGCGCAGCAGCGCTTGCGCGGTCGTCATGCCGCACCGCCTTGCGGGAACAGCAGCGCACGCACCTGGTTGGACAACAGCTGGTCGAGTTCGATCAGCTGCAGCATGCCATCGGCATCGCTGGCCACCTGGCCCAGGAAGGGCGCGGTGGCCACGCCACTGTCGCCCAGCTGTTCCTGGTTGACCTCGGCGATGCCGCGCACGCGCGAGGCCATCAGCCCCAGCGCGTGGCGGTTGCCGTCGGGCGCGTGGTAGTCGACGACGACGATGCGGGTGTCGAATTGCAGGGCCGCCGGCGCCAGGCCGGCCAGGCGCGACAGGTCGATTACCGGCACCGGCTCGCCATGCAGGTCCATCAGCCCGGCCACGTAATCGGGCACCAGCGGCAGGCGCTTGAGTTCCAGCAGCGGCAGCACGCGCACGATGGCCGTCAGGCGCAGGCCATAGCGATCATCGCCGATGTGAAACACCAGCACTTTCATGGCTTAGACGGCGACCGCGAAGTTCGACACGCTCGACTGCAGGTCGCCGGCCGCATATTGCAGCTGGTGCACCGCTTCGCTGGTGGCCTTGAGCGACTCCACCGTCTGCTGGGTGGCGTCGTTCAGCTGCATCATGGTGTCGGAAATCTGCGAGGCGCCGATCGCCTGCGACTGCATGCCCTGCAGCACGGCGTCGAACTGCGGCGCGAGTTTTTGGACCTGGTCCATCACGCCGGACAGCTGGTCGGTGACTTGCCGCACTTCGCCGACGCTGCGGCGGATTTCTTCCGAAAACTTGTCCATGCCCATCACGCTCGCCGAGACGGCCGACTGCATTTCCTTGAGCATCTGTTCGATATCCCAGGTCGACACCGAGGTCTGGTCGGCCAGGCGGCGGATCTCGGTGGCTACCACCGAGAAGCCGCGGCCCGCTTCGCCGGCTTTTTCGGCCTCGATGGCGGCGTTCAGCGACAGGATATTGGTCTGGTCGGCCACCTTGGTGATGGTGATCAGCACGCTGTTGATATTGCTGGCTTTTTCCGACAGGGCGGCCAGCTTGGCGTTGATGGAATCGGTGGCCGAGACCATGTGCTGCATGGTCGAATCCATGCGTTTCAGGTTGTTCTGCGCTTCGGCGGTGGCGTTGGTCGTGTAGTCGGCCACGGCGGTGGCGTCTTCCATGGTTTTCAAGAGCTGGCTGGTATTGGCCGAGATTTCCTTGGTGGTGCTGAGGATCTCGACGCTGGTCTGCGCCTGCTCGATGCCGGTCGCTTCCTGCTGGCGCGCCGAGGCGGCGATCTCGGTGGCCGAGGTGGTCACCTGGATGCCGGCCTTTTGCACATTGTTGAGCAGGCTGCGCAGGTTTTCGAACATCTTCGCCAGGCCATTGCCCAGCTGGCCGATGGCGTCGCTGCCAGTGATGCTGACCTTGCCCGTCAGGTCGCCCGAGGCCGCTTTCGACACCACTTCCAGCAGGGAATCGACCTTGGCGCGCAAGCTGTTGGTGGCCGCCAGCTCATTGGCCTGGTTGTCCTGGATGGTTTGCGCCATGCGGTTGAATTCTTCCGTCACCTGGCCCAGCTCGTCGCGCGACAGGATCACGGCGCGCGCGCTCTGCTCGCCGCCGGCGATGCGGCCGACCGCGTCGGTCAGGTTGTTCAGCGGCCCCAGGATGGCGCGGCCCAGCATATAGGAGATGCCCAGCGCCAGCACGATGCACAGCAGGCCGCCCAGTGCCAGGGTCAGCATCATGGTTTCCTGCAGCCGGGCCGAGGTGGCCGTGCGTTCGGCCAGCAGCGTGGTTTCGTTGGCGGCCGCCTCGTCGAGCAGCTTGTTGGCCTGTACGATGGCCGGATAGCCATTCTGCGGCATGCTGCGCGCCACGGTTTCGGTGGCGCCCGGCGCATTGCCCAGCGCGCGGCGTTTTTCGATCTGCGGGTTGATCCAGTCCTTGACCCAGGTGGTGGTCAATTGGTCGATCTTGCGAAAGCGTTCCGCCTGCGGCTTGTTGTCGACCGTCATGGCGATGGCTTTTTGCGTATGCTGGGTCAGCACCGCCATCTCGTCGGTTTCCGGGTTCAGCGACGCTTCATTGCCGGTGAGAATATAGCCGCGCGCCTCGACCTGGATCTGCAGGATGGAATTGTGGATCTTGCTGATTTCGCTGAGCACCTCCATCGTGTGGCGGTCCCACTGGTTGGCTTCGGACAGGCGCGAAAAACTGTTGTAAGCCACGGCCAGCAGGATCAGAATGATCGCCACGATGGAGCCGAAGCCCAGGTACAGTTTATTCTTGATGCTCAGGTCTTTGAACATGGGGGCTCCGGTTCGATAAGGTCAGCTTGCTGGTACTTCATTGCATTCCAGCATTTTGCCACGCGGGCGCGAACAATGGGGCGTTCTGGCAGGCCGGCGTGGCGGCAATCGGCCGGGAATTGACTGCCGAGTGCGTTCCAGATACAAAAAAACCGCCCGAAGGCGGTTTTTGCACCACAAGCTCGCGCTTATTTTTGGCCGCGTTTTTCGCGCGCAATCGCCGCGATGCGCATGCGCAGCGCGTTCAGCTTGATAAAGCCGCCGGCGTCGGCCTGGTTGTAGGCGCCGCCGTCTTCGTCGAAGGTGGCGATATTCATGTCGAACAGCGAATCGGTCTTCGAATCGCGCGAGACGACGATCACATTGCCCTTGTACAGCTTGATGCGTACCCAGCCGTTCACGGTCTGCTGCGTATGGTCGATCAGGGTCTGCAGCGCGACGCGCTCGGGCGCCCACCAGTAGCCGTTGTAGATCATCGACGCGTAGCGCGGCATCAGGTCGTCTTTCAGGTGGGCCACTTCGCGGTCCAGCGTGATCGATTCGATGGCGCGGTGGGCTTTCAACATGATGGTGCCGCCCGGGGTTTCATAGCAGCCGCGCGACTTCATGCCGACGTAGCGGTTTTCCACCAGGTCCAGGCGTCCCACGCCATGCTTGCCGCCAACCTTGTTCAGCTCGGCCAGCACGGTGGCCGGCGACATGCGCACGCCGTTGATGGCGACGATGTCGCCCTGCTCGTATTCGATGTCCAGGTATTCCGCTTCGTCCGGGGCGTTTTCCGGGCTGACGGTCCAGCGCCACATGGTTTCTTCGGCTTCGGCGCTCGGGTTTTCCAGGTGGCGGCCTTCGAAGCTGATGTGCAGCAGGTTGGCATCCATCGAGTATGGCGCGCCGCCGTTCTTGTGCTTCATGTCGATGTCGATGCCGGCGTCTTCCGCGTATTTCAGCAGTTTTTCGCGCGACAGCAGGTCCCATTCACGCCAAGGGGCGATGATTTTCACGCCCGGTTTCAGCGCGTAGGCGCCCAGTTCGAAACGCACCTGGTCGTTGCCCTTGCCGGTGGCGCCGTGCGAGATGGCGTCGGCGCCGGTGGCGTTGGCGATTTCGATCAGGCGCTTGGCGATCAAGGGGCGGGCGATGGAGGTGCCCAGCAGGTATTCGCCTTCGTAGACGGTATTGGCGCGGAACATCGGGAAGACGAAATCGCGCACGAATTCTTCGCGCACGTCTTCGATATGGATGTTTTCAGGCTTGATGCCGAATTTGATCGCCTTGGCGCGTGCCGGTTCCAGCTCTTCGCCCTGGCCCAGGTCGGCCGTGAAGGTGACGATTTCGCACTGGTAGTTATCTTGCAGCCATTTCAGGATGACGGAGGTGTCGAGTCCGCCGGAATAGGCCAGGACCACTTTTTTGATGTCGCTCATAATGCTTCCAGTTGTCGTTGAGATGTGTGTTTCGGTACTGCGGTTTATGCGATTTTGCCCAGCAACAGGTATTCGATCAGCGCTTTTTGCACGTGCAGGCGGTTTTCCGCCTCGTCCCACACCACCGATTGCGGGCCGTCGATCACTTCGGCGGCCACTTCCTCGCCGCGGTGGGCGGGCAGGCAGTGCATGAACAGCGCGTCGGGCGCGGCGCGGGCCATCTTGGCGCCGTCGACGATCCAGCCGTCGAAGGCGGCGATACGGGCCGCGTTTTCCGCTTCGTAGCCCATGCTGGTCCACACGTCGGTGTTGACCAGGTGGGCGCCTTCGCACGCGTCTGACGGGTTGTCAAAGAACGTGTAGCGTTCCGTTTTGACTTGCGCCAGGTCGATGTCATAGCCTTTTGGGGTCGACACATTGACGTGGAAGCCGAACACTTCGGCCGCCTGCAGCCAGGAGTACAGCATGTTGTTGGCGTCGCCGATCCAGGCCACGACCTTGCCGGTGATCGAGCCGCGGTGTTCGATATAGGTGAAGATGTCGGCGAATACCTGGCACGGGTGGTGTTCATTGGTCAGGCCATTGATCACCGGCACGCGCGAATTGGCGGCGAAACGCTCGATGATTTCCTGGCCGAAGGTGCGCACCATGATGATGTCGCACATGCGCGACATGACTTGCCCCGCGTCTTCCACCGGTTCGCCGCGGCCCAGCTGCGAGTCGCGCGTGTTGAGGTAGATGGCGGCGCCGCCCAGCTGGTGCATGCCGGCCTCGAACGACAGGCGGGTACGGGTCGAGTTCTTTTCGAACACCATCACCAGGGTGCGGTCGATCAGGGGGTGGTAGATCTCGTAGTTCTTGAACTTGCGTTTGATCAGGTGGGCGCGTTCGATCACATAGTCGTACTCTTCCAATGTGAAATCGGAGAACTGGAGGTAGTGCTTGATCGGTTTTTTTGTCGACATAAATGACCACTAGAAGATGCGCAGGCCGCCGGCGGCGTGCCTTTCCCGCCGGCCTGCCTCCGTGTCGATGACACTGTACGGATGGCGGTGCTGCCCGGCGCGCTGCTGTGTGCGGTTTGCCAAGTTATAAATAATGCAATGGCAGGTACGTCAGCCGTTCAATTATAAGGGTTTTGCTTTTAGATTGGAAAGACCGGCCGGGCCACGCTGGCCGGTCAGTGCAACACCATGTCAATAAATCGCCGGCGGCGTGGCGCCATCGAATTGCGGCGCCACCAGTGGCAGGTCGAGCGTAAAACGGCTGCCGGCGGGGCTGCTGGCCACCTGGATCGTGCCGCCCAGCAAGGCCGTGACGATGTTGTAGCTGATCGACAAGCCCAGCCCGCTGCCGCCCTGGCCCAGCCTGGTGGTAAAGAAGGGGTCGAAAATGCGCGACAGATGCTGCTCGGCGATGCCGCCGCCGTTGTCCTCGAACACGATACGTACTCTTGCCTCGTCGGCGCTGGCATGCAGGCGCATCAGGCCGCCGCCAGGCTGGCTGCCGGGCTCGCCAAACGCATGCACCAGGGCGTTGTTGATCAGGTTGGTAATCACTTGGCCCAGCGGCCCCGGATAGCTGTCCATGCCGATGCCGAACGCGATCTCGGTCTCGATCCGGTGGCCCGAGCTGCGGATGCGGTTCATCACGGTGGCGATGATTTCATGGCTGACCTGCAGCAGGTCGAACGGGCGGCGCTGCTCGGTGGTGCGGTCGACCGCCACCTGCTTGAAGCTGTTGACCAGGTCGGCCGCGCTGTGCAGGCCGCGCATCACCAGCGCGGCCGCCTTGCCGGCGTCGTCGATATACGCGGCCAGGTCCGAGCGGCGCAAGCCGGGGCCGTTCATCAGGCGCGCCACGTCGTCGGTCTTCTGCTGCATGGTGCTGGCGATCAGCAGGCTGTTGCCGATCGGCGTGTTCAGTTCATGCGCCACGCCCGCCATCAGGGCGCCCAGCGCCGCCAGTTTTTCCTGCGACACCAGCTGCGCCTGCGCATCCTGCAACTGGCGGTAGGCATTGGCGTTGTCGAGCGCGATGGCGCCGTATGCGCACAGGGTGCGAAAGATCAGCCGTTCGCGCTCGCCATAGGCGTCGGCATGGCAGGCTTGCACCGTCATTACGCCCAGGATGCGTTCGCCCACCATCAGCGGCACGTACAGCACGCTCTGGTTGTGCAGGGTGCCGGGCACGGTGTAGGCGTGGCGCCCGGAAGGTACTTGCGCGATATACACTTCGCTGCGGCTCGTCAGGCAGCGCACCGAATAGGCGCGCGGATTCGACAGCGGAATCGCATTGTGCGGCAGCGGCAGGCCGGCCTCCATGCCGTGCGCGCGGCGCAGCGCCGTGCCGGCCGCGTCGAGCATGTAGACGGCGAAGGTATTCACGGGTAGCAGGGCGTGCACATGGCGGTCGAGCACCTGGAACACGGCGCCGGCGTCCAGGTGGGTGGTGATTTCCTGGCCGATGGCCGACAGGCGTTCCAGTGTATCGCTGGTCTGCTGCAGCACTTCGGCGCGGCGCGCTTCGGAGGCGGCCAGTTCGCGGTGGTGGTCGCCTTCGGAGCGCGCATGTTCGTTCTGGTGGCGCACCTGCATGGCGATCGCCCGGTTGGTGGCCTGCTGGGTATGGCTGCGCTCGCGCGCGGCGCCCGCTTCGAGCGCGATATCGTAGGCGCGCGCGTAGTCGCCCGCATGCGCATATTCGCGCGCCAGCGCGTCGAGCAGCTCGCCCGGCGGCGCATAGCCGTCGATGCTGGACGCCACCTGCAAGGTGCGGTGCAGATAATGCAGCGCCGGATTGCGTTCCAGCATGGCCGGTGGCGGCGGCAGCTCGTGGCGCGCATGCAGCATCGCCAGCACGCGCAGCGCCGCCATCTGGTTGACGGCGTCGCCGCGCGCGCTGGCCAGCTGCAGCGCGCGTTCGGCCGCCAGCAGCGCATCGTCGGGCCGGTCCAGGTAGGACAGGGCATGCGCGCTGCCGCGCTGGGCCATGCAGCGGAAATCGGCCTGGTCCAGCGCTTCGGCGCGCTGCGCCAGGCGGCTGAAGGCGTCGAGCGCCATGTCGTAGTCGCCCATGTCCAGGCTCAGCTCGCCCAGGTAGAACAGCGCGTTGGCATAGCTGCGCGCGCCCGACACGGGCGCCAGCACCTGCAGCGCTTCACGCAGCAGTTCGCCGGCCGCGTCCAGCCGGCCCAGCTTGCGCATGGTTTCGGCCGTATGCGTCTGGCAGGCACCGATGCTGCGCGGCCACAAGGTCGGGCGCGCCAGATCCAGCGCGCACTGCATCCATTCGAGCGCCGATTCGTGATCGTTCAGGTTGCCGAAGCAGTCGCCGATATTGATCGCGGCCGTGATTGCCGGGCGCAGCTGGCCGCTGGCCAGCGCCGCTTCATAGGCCTGCATGTAATGGCCTACGGCAGTGCCCAGGTCGTGCGAGGCATACGCCAGCACGCCGCGAAAATCGTGGACCCAGGTCGCCAGCGGCACCGGCAGCTGCTTGTCGTCGGTACCGAAGTGCGATCCCCACAGTGTTTGCGCGGCCGGCGCGTCGCGCAGCACGGCCCAGCGCGCGGTCGCCGCGTCGGCCAGGCTGGCGCGGGTGGTGTCGCCGGCTTCGCTGGCTTGCCGCTTGGCCGCCTGCAGTTGCGCGGTGCAGCGCACATGGTCGCCGCGGTCGACCGCGATCGACGCCAGCAGCCAGTGCGCGTCAAAGCAGGCGGCGCCGTCGCCATGCGCGCACAGCACCGCGTGCGCGGCCTGGGCCAGGGTTTCGGCGTCATCGAGCGCGCCGTGCAGCCATTGCACTTCGGCCCGAACCAGTTGCAAGCGCGCCAGCGCCAGCTGCCGCGCCTGCGGTGACAGTCCCGCATGGGGCAGCCACTGGTGCGCTTCTTGCGCCAGGTGCAGGGCACGCTTGCCGTCGCGCTGGCGCAAGTGCCAGCACAGCGGCAGCAATACCGGCAGGCGCGCCGCGCCATGCAGGGCCGGCAAGGCGCCTTCCCACTGCGCGATGTCCTGGTCGAGCGCGAACATGTCCATACAGCCAGTCTCCCCGCAAAAGAGCCGCGCCAGCCTGTTCATCAGGCTGGCCGTGCGTCTCGCATTGTAAGCTGCATTACGGGGGAAATGTTCGGGATAGGCGCGGCCCCACGCCGGCGGGGCGCGGCCGTGGTCAGCGTGAAACCAGGCGGATATGCGTGCCGCCATCGGCGCTGTCGGCGGTGCGCATGTCGTCGCTGATGCGCAGGCCCGGCAGGGTTTGCGCATCGTCGATCACCACCCGCTCGCCGGCGTTGCTGAAGGCCAGGCTGGCACCCTTTTTGGTGACGAACGTGCCGGGGCCGCTGGGGTGGAGTTCCACTTCATGCCGCGCCGGACCGTTGGCGCGCTGCGCCAGTTGGCCGAAAAACTGATGGTCTTGCTGGCGCACGACAAACACCTGGCCGTTCGACAACTGGTACGGCCGGTCCAGCGTCGCCGCTTCCTCGGCGGTGACGTGGTAGAGGGTGCCGATGGTCACGCGCACGCTGTCGGTGACGGCGGGTGTGGTCTGGGCGATGGCGCCGGCGGTGGCAAAAGTCAACAGGGCGGCAGCGGCGAGCGGAAGAAAGCGTGGTTTATGCATGACATCACCTTTGGTCAGGATGGTTTGCTTGAAAGCAGGGAAGGGGTGGTCACTGACAGCGTTGTTTGCAGCGACAGATGACAAGGTAGCAAAAGCGGCGCGCGCAGGTACGGTGCCGGCGACGAATGGCAGCTTTTGCGGGATGAAATGCTGAAAACCGGGAATGAACGGTTTTTGGAATGAAATGTGGAAAGCGAGCTTGTCCGCGAAATTAAATTTCGCCGATCAAGCTGCATTTTTGATTAAATTTGACTATCGCGCAGCGCGATCAGTACAAGGTCTGTGCCGACTCGTGCAGCAGCTGGCCGTACAGGGTATGGCGCATCTTGGCGATCTTGCCTGCGGCGACCGCATCGAGGATCGCGCATTGCGGCTCGATCAGGTGGCGGCAGTTGTAGAACTTGCAGCCGCCCAGGTAGGGCTGGAATTCGCGGAAGGCGCGCTCCAGCATGCCTTCGCTCAGGTGATACAGGCCGAATTCCTGGAAGCCCGGCGAGTCGATGATGGAGCTGTGCTGGCCCAGTTCCGGCAAGGTGTACAGGCGGGTAAAGGTGGTGGTGTGCTTGCCGGTATCGAGCGCGGCCGAGATTTCACGCACGGCGATATCGGCGTCCGGCACCAGCAGGTTGATCAGCGAGGACTTGCCCATGCCCGACTGGCCGATCAGGATCGACGACTGGCCTGCCAAGAGCGGCGCCAGCGTCGCCACCGCGTGTTCCGGCTCGGCGCGGGCCGACACTTCATCGACCGGGTAGCCCATCGACGAATACGGCAGCAGGCGTTCACGGGCGCGCTCCAGCGAGGCGGTCACGTCGGTTTTATTGAGGATGATGCGCGCCTCTATGCCGGCCGCGTCGGCCGCCACCAGCGAGCGCGAGATCAGGTCATCGGCAAAGCCTGGCTCGGTCGCCACCACGATGAACAGCTGGGTCAGGTTGGCGGCCAGCAGTTTCGATTTGTACTGGTCCGAGCGGTACAGCAGGGTCTTGCGTTCTTCGATGCGGTCGATCACGGCCTGGTCGTTCGAGGTGCGCGTCAGGTGCACGACATCGCCGACGGCCACATTGGTCTTCTTGCCGCGCGTCACGCATTGCAGCTTGGCGCCGTCGACGTCGGCCAGGTAGTGGCGGCCATGGGCGGCAATGATGATGCCAGTTAGCTTGGCATCGCTCATTTTTCCACCTGTCGGCCGGCGTAAATGGCATCGGCCTTGGCGGCGCAGATGAAGTCGTTTTCCGACAGGCCGCCGGCGCCCTGGTTGACCGAGTGCGTATCGTAGCGCACGGTGCAGGTTTTGTAAGTGATGATGAGCTCCGGGTGATGATCTTGGGTATGGGTCATCCAGGCCAGGGCGTTGACGAACGCCATGGTCTGGTAATAATTCTTGAAGTCGTAACTGCGGCAAAGCTTGCCGTGCTCCAGCGCCCATTCGGGCAGCAGCGGCAGCAGGGCGGCAATGCCTGCCTCGCTCAAGGCGTGCTGCAGCGGGGCGCAGGTTTGCAGGGTCAGTTCGTCGATGGTGTGTGGCAGGTTCATGCGATTGCCCCTTTCAGGTGGCGGATGCGGACGCTGGCCGGCGGATGCGAGTCGTAAAAGGCCGAGTGCAGCGGGTCGGGGGTCAGGGTCGAGGCATTGTCTTCGTACATTTTCACCAGCGCCGACACCAGGTCGTCGGCCTGCGTGTGCTGGGCGGCAAAGGCGTCGGCTTCGAATTCATGCTTGCGCGAGCTGAGCGAACTCAAGGGCCCCAGCAGGAAAGTAAATACCGGCAGCGCCAAGGCGAACAGCAGCAGCGCGATGGCGTCGGTCGGCTGGCCCGTCAGCGCCAGCGCCATCGGGTCGATGCCCAGACCCGCATAGAACCAGGGCTGGTTTTTCAGATAGCCCAGCAGCGCCAGGAAAGCCAGCGAGATGGCGAACATCATGACGATGCGCTTGACGATGTGCTTGAGCTTGAAGTGGCCCAGTTCGTGCGCCAGCACGGCTTCGATTTCATGCGGCGCCAGGCGCGACAGCAGGGTGTCGAAAAACACGATGCGTTTGTTCGCGCCAAAACCCGAAAAATAGGCATTGCCATGCGCGCTGCGCTTCGAGCCGTCCATCACGAACAAGCCTTTCGAGGCGAAACCGACGCGCTGCATCAGGCCTTCGATGCGGCTTTTCAGCGACTCGTCGGCCAGCGGCGTGAATTTGTTGAACAGCGGCGCGATCACGGTCGGGTACAGCACCATCATCAGCAATTGAAAGCCGCTCCACACGCACCAGGCGTAGAACCACCACAGTGCGCCGGACTTGGCCATCAGGGCCAGCACCACCCACAGCAGCGGCAGGCCGATCACGGCGCCCAGCGCCATGCCCTTGAGCATGTCCATGAAGAACAGGCCGCGGCGCATGGTGTTGAAGCCGAAGCGCTGTTCCAGCACGAACTGGCGGTAGTAGTCGAAGGGCAGGTCGACCAGTCCCGAGATCGCGACAAAGGCGACGATCAGGCCGATCTGGTAGGCCATGCCGGGCCCGGTCAGTTCCTGCAGGTGCAGCGCCAGCCATTGCAGGCCGCCCAGCAGGGTAAACGCGACCAGCACGGCCGATTCGACCAGCAGGGTCAGCAGGCCGAACTTGGTCCTGGCCACCGTGTAGTCGGCCGCCTTCTGGTGCGCGGCGAGGGCGATTTTTTCGGCGAATTCGGCGGGCACCCGGGCGCGGTTGGCCAGCACGTGGCGAATCTGCCGCGAGGCGAGCCAGAAGCGCACCAGCAGGGTCAAAACAAGGATGGAAACAAACAAAATCGAAAACGCGAGTGAATACATTCTGTGCCTGTGAGAAAATGGCTGATTATTCAGTTGATTAGGCCAAGAGAGAATTATGTCACAAGCGACCGACTTATCCACATCCTCCCCCGCACCGGCCGTGCCGGCCCGTCCCAACGAGATGAACCTGGTCTGGGTCGACATGGAAATGACCGGCCTGGAGCCCGACACCGACCGCATCATCGAAGTGGCGGTGGTGGTCACCGACATGCACCTGAACCTGCTGGCCGAAGGCCCGGTGTTCGTGATCCACCAGTCCGATGAAACCCTGAACAAGATGGACGCCTGGAACAAGGGCACCCACGGCCGTTCGGGCCTGATCGACAAGGTCAAGGCCTCGACCGTGACGGAAGCGCAGGCCGAAGCCGAACTGATCGCGTTCCTGAAAAAGTACGTGCCAGCCGGTAAATCGCCGATGTGCGGCAACACCATCGGCCAGGACCGCCGCTTCATGGTGCGCGGCATGCCGAAGCTGGAAGCGTTCTTCCACTACCGCAACGTCGACGTGTCGACCCTGAAAGAGCTGTGCAAGCGCTGGAAGCCCGAGATCGCCACCGGCTTCAAGAAGCACCAGAAGCACACGGCGCTGGCCGATATCCTCGAGTCGATCGAAGAGTTGAAGTATTACCGCGAGCACTTCATCAAATTGTAAGGTCGTTGCCGAAGTCGAGGATGGTCACGCCGCCATCCTCGGCTTGCAGTGCCAGCGCAAACGGCCCCGTTTGCCGCAAGCCGGTGATCCACAGGGTTTCACCCGGCGTTCTGTAGTATTCCACGCAAGCTCCGGCAGGCGCCAGCCGGCACACGATCAAGCCTTCGCCCGCCACCGCGCACCATTGTTCATCGGCATCGATCAGCGCGACCGCCGGATCGCCATAAAATTCGCCGATGACCCTTTTCCTGCCATCGCCTGCCACCAGCGAGGCCGATTCATATTCATGCTCGACGCGGTAATGGCGGCTATTTGCCAGCTCCCGCACGCTCATGCTGTTACCTCGGGCCAGACGGTTTCCTGGTCGGCGCGCGCTTCGGCGATCAGCCATTCGCAAAAGGCATGCACCAGCGGACGCGTCTCGGCCTGGGGCGAGCGCAGCAGGTAGTAGCAATGGGGGCCCAGCACCTGGTGTTCGAACAGGCGCACCAGGCGGCCCGAGCGCAGGTCGTCGCCGATCAGCGGGCTGGCGGCGATCGCCACGCCCTGGCCGCTGGCGGCCGCGTCGAGGCACAAATAGGTGTGCGAAAAACGCGCGCCGCTGTTGCCGCTGTAGGCGACGCCGCAGCTGTGCAGCCAGCGGCCCCAGTCGATTTCGCCAGCCAGGTGTACCTCCGGTTCATCGTGCAGCAGCGGGTAGCGCAGCAAGTCGGCAGGGTGCCGCAGCTTGGCGGCGCTGGCGCGAAAGCCGGGGCTGCAGACGGCCGAAAACCGCTCTTCCATCAGCAAGTCCACCTTCAGGCCCGGATAGCGGCCTGGCCCCAGCCGTATCGCCACGTCGACGCCGTCGCGCGCCAGGTCCACCGGGTGCATCGAGGCCAGCACGCGCAGCTCGATCTGCGGGTGGCGGTCGCGCAGCCGGCCCAGGCGCGGCATCAGCCAGCGCGAGACGAGCGAGCTGGTGGCCGTCACCGTCACCACCTTGTCGTCGCCCTGGCGCCGCGCCGCTTCCGACACTTCAGCCAGCTGGTTCAGCACCGGCCCCAGCGCGGCCGCATAGCGCTGGCCGGCGCCGGTCAGCACTACCCCGCGCGGCAGGCGCTGGAACAGCGCCAAGCCCAGCCAGGCCTCCACCTGCCGCACATGGTGGCCGATGGCGCCGGCCGAGACATGCAGTTCTTCGCCGGCGCGCTGGAAGCCTTCATGGCGGGCGGCCGCTTCAAACGCGTGCAGGGCGGCGAGCGGGGGCAGGTGACGGGACATGCGAGCCTTAGTTAAATTGAGTCTGTCCGTGAAGAATATTGGTTTGTTTCATTTTCCGCAAGCACTTATCATGTCAATGATGCGTGAATTGCACCCGCAAATTCATTGACGCATGTCCAATATATTCAAAGTCATCCGCGATCGGCTTTGTTCCCATTATTTGAAGAGGTAAGTCATGTCTGATCGCCGCGCTGTTGCGCTGGTGTTGTTGTCGGCCGCCGGTTTCGGCAGTTCCGCAGTCTTTGCCAAGGCGGCTTATGCGTCCGGGGTCAACCCGTCGACCATGCTGGCCCTGCGTTTCGTGATCGCCGCCATGCTGCTGTTGCCGCTGGTCTGGCTCGGCGGCTGGCGCTTGCCGCGCGGCCGCCTGCTGGCTGGCTACGTGCTGATGGGCCTGATGTATACGGCCCAGTCGCAAGGCTATTTCAATGCCTTGCTGTATGCCAGCAGCGGCCTGTGCGGCATGCTGCTGTATGCCTATCCGGTACTGGTGACGATCCTGGCGCTGGCGCTGGGCTGGGAAAAACTCGACCGCCGCATGCTGGTGCTGATGGTGCTGGCGATTGCCGGCATGGCCGTCACCCTGGGCGGCAAGCTGCAGGGCCAGCCGATCGGCATCGCGCTGGCGCTGATGGCGGCCGGCGTCTACGCCGTGTATATCCTGTTCGGCAACAGCCTGTCGAAAAGCGCGGTCATCATCCACCCGCTGGCCGCCTGCGTGGTGATACTCGGCACGGCCGGCCTGGCCAACAGCGCGATTGCCGTCTGGCAGGGCGTGTCCCTGCCGGGCACGGCCACCGGCTGGCTGGCGGTGGCGGCGATCGCCCTGTTTTCCACGGCGATCGCGATCGCGGCGTTTTTTGCCGGCGTGGCGCAGATCGGCGCGGCGCGCGCGTCCATCATTTCCACCTTCGAGCCGGTGATCACCATGGCCTTCGGCGTCGGCATGCTGGGCGAAAAGGTCAGCGGCACGCAATTGCTGGGTGGCGCGATGGTGCTGGCGGCGGTAGTATTGCTGGCGCATAAACCGGCGTCCAAGCCGGCCGCCATGCCGGGCGTGCAGGCCAGCGCCTGACTTTGGAAATGGCGGAATGCCTGTGCGGGCGACTCAGGCTCTAATCCGTTTGCCGGTGTTCTGTGGCCTGGGGCGATAACTTAACGTCACTATTCTGACGCGGCTATTTTTCGTGCGGACACACTACAAATAAATCTTCAATTGCGAATGATTCGCATTTATAATTGGTTTACCATTCCCCACCAGCCAGCTTTCCGCCAGCCAGTGTTCGCCTTGAAAGGAGACCACCGTGCCGACCACGTTCCCGTCACGCAGTATTGAGATCGCCGAAGAGTTCGCCCGTTTGCGCCGCGAAAAAAATGCGCGCCACCACGATATCGCGCAGCAGCTGCATATTTCCGAAGGCGAACTGATCGCCGCGCATGCGGGCCTGTCGCTGGCCGACGGCGCGTGGCTAAACGCCGAGCGCCTGCGGCATCAGTGGCCGGCCATCATCGCCGCGCTCGAACCGGTGGGCGAGGTGATGGCCCTGACGCGCAATGCCTCCTGCGTGCATGAAAAAACCGGCGTCTACCGCCAGGCCAGCCACAACCATCATGTGGGACTTGTGCTCGGCGGCGAGATCGACCTGCGCGTGTTCTACCGCCAGTGGGCGCATGGCTTTGCCGTGCGCGAACTGAGGGAAAACAGCGTGCAGCGCAGCCTGCAGTTTTTCGACGCCGCCGGCCATGCCGTGCACAAGATTTTCCTGAAACCGCAAAGCGAGCTGGCCGCCTGGGAGGCGCTGGTGACGCACTTTGCCGATGACGAACAGGAGCCGGGCATGGCGGTGACGGCGCCGCCAGCGCCGGCCACCGAACTGCCCGACGCGCGGATCGACGTGGCCGGTTTTCGCGCCGACTGGGCCGACCTGCGCGACACCCATGATTTTTTCTCCCTGCTGAAAAAATACTCGGTCTCGCGCCTGCAGGGCCTGCGCCTGGCCGAGCCGCGCTTCGCGCAGCAGCTGGACGTATCGTGCGTGCTCGATCTGCTCAATGAGGCGGCGCGCGAACAAGTGGCCATCATGGCGTTTGTCGGCAATCCCGGCATGATCCAGATCCATTCGGGACCGGTGCGCAAGATCGCGGTGATGGGGCCATGGATCAATATCCTCGATCCCCGCTTCAACCTGCATTTGCGCGAGGACCATATCGCCAGCGCCTGGGTGGTGAAAAAGCCCACCGTCGATGGCCTGGTGACGTCGGTCGAACTGTTCGATGCGAAAGGCGACACCATCGTCATGTTCTTTGGCGAGCGCAAACCGGGCAACCATGAGTTGTGCGAATGGCGCCAGATTGTTGAAAACACGGTACGGGAGGGCGAATTATGCGCCGCATGATCGCCGCCAGCGTGGCGCGCCGCATCGCGCTGAAAAAAATGGGGGCGGGGGCCGGCGAAACCATCGTCAAGGCGCGCCGTACGGAACCCGGGCAGGCATGCCAGGCATCCCCGGTCCAGGCGGTGAAACCGCCGTCCTCGACCAGTTGACGGCAGCCCGCGCGGGTGTCCGCCCCTCAATTCACGACGACCGACACCCCGCGTCCGTGCATGCCCAGGCTGACCGCCTGCTGCGGCTGGCGCTGGCGGTCGACATGCGGGCAGACGACGAACAGCTCGCCAATTTCGCTCGCCAGAGTGTACTCGTAAAATCCGCCCAGGTAGGTTGCCTTGAGCACCGTGGCCGGCATGGCGAATTCGCCCGGTTCTCCCACGCGCCAGGCTTCCGGACGTACCGCCACCTGCACCGGGCCGGGCGGCAGCGACAGATTGGGGTGCCACTCCAGCGGCCCCAGTTGCACCGCGCCGGCGTCGCTGATGCGCGCCGGCAGCAGCAGCGCCTCGCCCATGAAGCCGGCCACGAATTCGCTGTTCGGGCGCTCGTACAGATCGGCTGGCGAGCCGGCCTGGGCGATTTTCCCGTCGCGCATGACGATAATCTGGTCCGATACCGCCAGCGCCTCGCTCTGGTCGTGGGTCACGTACGCCACCGTCAGTTGCAGCCGCTGCTGCAGCGAGCGGATTTCATCGCGCATCTGGCGCCGCAGGCGCGCGTCGAGGTTCGACAGCGGCTCGTCGAACAGCAGCACGGCAGGCTCCAGCACCAGCGCGCGCGCCAGCGCCACGCGCTGCTGCTGGCCACCGGACAGCTCGCCTGGCCAGCGCGCGCCGTAGCCGGTCAAGCCCACCGTCGCCAGGGCGCTGTCGACCCGCTGCAGCATGCTGGCGCGGCCCACGCCGGCCACGGCCAGGCCGTAGGCGACATTGTCGAAGATCGTCATGTGCGGAAACAGCGCATAGCTCTGGAATACCAGGCTGACATGGCGCTCGGCCGCCGAGAGGGTGGTGACGTCGGCGCCGTCGATGCGGATCTGGCCGCTGGTCGGGCTTTCCAGCCCGGCGATCATGCGCAAGGTGGTGGTCTTGCCGCAGCCCGAAGGGCCCAGCAGGGTGGTCAGCGTGCCTTTCGGCACCGTAAAATTGATGCCCTTGACGGCCAGCGGCCCTTTGCTGGCGTAGGCCTTGGTGATGTCCTTGAATTCGATGCCGGGTTTCATGCCGCGCTCCTGGTAGTGGTTATTTTGATGCCGGTCGCCTGCGCAGGCGCCGCCTTGCGCCGTCCCAGCTTGCGTTCGCCGACCAGCCATTGCACCAGCGCCGTGGCCGACAGCATCAGCACCGTCAGCACGGTGCAGTAGGCCAGCGCCACGCCGTATTCGCCATTGCCGACCCGGCCGATGATGAAGGTGGTGGCCAGTTCATATTCGGCGCTGACCAGGAAGATCACCGACGAGACGGTGGTCATGGCGCGCACGAAGCCGTACACCAGCGAGGCCACCAGCGCCGGGCGCAGCAGTGGCAGCACCACGCGCCGCAAGGTCGTCACGGTGGACGCGCCCAGCATGGACGACGCTTCATCGAGGCTGTGGTCGATCTGCTTGAGGGCGGCCGTGCCGGCGCGGATACTGACCGGCAGGTTGCGAAACACAAAGCACAGCAGGATGATCAGGCCGGTGCCGGTCAGCTCGAACGGCGGCACGTTGAAGGCCATCACATAGGCCACGCCCAGCACCGTTCCCGGCACGGCAAAGGCCAGCAGGGCGCCGAATTCGAACAGGTCGCGGCCACGAAATTTCACGCGCGCCAGCAGGTAGGCCATCAGCAATCCCAGCAGCGCCGTCAGTGGCGCGGCCATGCCGGCCAGGGTCAAGGTAGTCCACAGCGAATTCCAGCCCGCGCCCAGCCACACCATGCCGTGATCCCACTCGAAACCGAAGGCGGTGCGGAAGTGCTGCAGGGTGAAACTGAAGTCGCGCCCCCACAGCTTGACGAAGCCGCCGGCAAACGCAAACGCGTAGATCAGGGCGGTGAACGCCAGCCACGGCATGGCGACGGCCATCGCCACGCGGCGCACCGGCGCCGGCAGCGGCGGTGGAATGCCGTTGTCGCCTTTGCCCGACATGCTGGTGTAGCTGCCCTTGCCCAGCGCCCAGCGCTGCAGCATGAACACGCCCAGCGCAAACGTGCTGAGGATCAGCGCCAGCGCGGCGGCGCGGCCTGGATCGAGCTGGGCCCCGACGATGGCAAAGAAGATCTCGGTCGACAGCACGGCGAACTGGCCGCCCACCACGATCGGGTTGCCGAAGTCGGCCATCGACTCGATGAAGCCGACCAGAAAGGCGTTGGCCAGGCCCGGCGCCAGCAGCGGCAGGGTGATCGTGAAAAACGCCCGCAATGGCCTGGCGCGCAGGGTCTGCGCCGCTTCTTCGAGCGATGGCGAGATCGATTGCGTCACGCCGCGCATCATCATGTAGGCGATCGGCGTAAAGGCGATCATCTGCGCCAGCCACACGCCCTTGGCGCTGTAGAACCAGCGCGACGGCTCGATGCCGAACCACTGTTCCAGCGCCTGGTTGACCATGCCGGCGCGGCCGAACAAGAGGATCAGGCCCAGCCCCACCACGAACGGCGGCGTGACGATCGGCAGGGTCGACAGCACCCGCACCAGCACTTTCGAGCGCACCAGCGAGCGCTCCGACAGCAGCGCCAGCAAGGTACCCAGCACGGTGGTGCCGGCGGCCGTGGCCAGGCCCAGCACCAGGGTATTCCAGGCTACGCCGCAGCTGGGCCGGCCCTGCATGCAGCCGAGGCCCCAGATCCGCTCGCTCGACAGCCGTTCCCAGGCCTCGCCGGCGGAAAGGCGGCCCGCTTCGTCGAGCAAGGCGCCCGACAGCGAGCGCAGCACCGGCACGGCGATAAACAATATCAACAGCGCCGAGCACAGCACGATGGCGCCGGCGACGAACTGGTTGCCCTGGAAGTAGCCGAGCCTGGCCATGCCCAGCCCCAGCAGCATCAGCAATGCCAGCAGGGTCAACGCGCCGCCCCAGCCCAGGCCATACTGGCCCACCGCCAGCGCATGGGCACCGTCCTGCCAGCCGAACCAGTTCCAGCCTTGCGGGCCGATGGCAAAGCCGGCCGCCAGCAGGCCGGCAAGGCCCACACCGCCAGCCCAGGCCAGCAGCAGGCCTTGCTGGCGGCGTTGTGGCAGCAGCGGCGCGAATGCCGCCAGCAGCGGCAGCAGCGCCAGCCACAGCCAGGGGCGGCCGTGGCTGGTGGCCTGCAGCCAGCCGGGCGCCGACTCTGCCTGGCCGAAGATGGCGCCGTAATTGCCCAGCCAGCCGCCGTCCTGCATGGCGTACCAGGGCAGCAGCACGGTGGCGGCCAGGGCGAATGCGGCCCAGGCTGGCGCCGCGTCGCGCAAATAGGTGTTCTGTTTCATGAGCGTGTCCTGGCCGGCTTAGTTGGAGCTGCCGTTGACTTCCTTCTCCCAGCGTTCCAGCAGGCGCTTGCGTTCGGCCGCCTTGCCGTATTTCTCGAAGTTGTAGTTGATCAGCTTGATGCGCGTGACGTCGGGCACGCGCGCATCGACCTTGGCCGCGTAATTCGACGGCAGCTGGAACTGCTTGGCCGCCAGGCCCAGTTCCTGCGCCGGCGCCGTCAGCGCCCAGTCATAGAATTTCTTGGCGTTGGCCAGGTTGCGCGCGCCCTTGATGATGGACATCGACCCCACTTCGTAGCCGGTGCCTTCGCACGGCGCCGCGCTTTTCACGGGAAAGCCCTGCATCACTTCGCCCGGCACGTCGTGGATCCAGCCGATGGCGATGGTGCTTTCGCCATGCGACACATTTTTCAGCGGGCCGGCGCCCGAGCGCGGATACTGGCCGATATTCTTGTGCAGCGCCTTCAGGTATTCGAAGGCCTTGTCCTCGCCCTTGATCTGCACCAGCGTGGCGATCGCCATGTACGCGGTGCCCGAGGAATTCGGGTTGGCCATCTGCACCTCGCCGCGGTACTGCGGCAGGATCAGGTCCGACCAGCAGGCAGGCGCAGCCAGTTTTTTCTTGGCCAGCAGTTCGGTGTTGTAGGCGATGCCCAGCGGGCCGGAATACAGGCCCACCGTCTTGTAGCCGGACTGCCTGGCCTGGCTGATGGCCCAGTCGCGCAGCAGGTTGATATTCGGCGACTGGTAGGCCAGCGTCAGGTTTTTCTCGGCCGCCTGCAGATGCGGATCGCCCGTGCCGCCGAACCAGATGTCGGTCTTCGGATTGGCGCTCTCGGCGGAAATCTGCGCCAGTGCTTCGCCGCCGCCCTTGGCCACCAGGTTGACCTTGATGCCGGTGCTGCGCGAAAAAGTGGTTTGCGCCAGGTTGCACCATTCGATCTGCACGCCGCAGATGATGTTGAGCGAGCCGGCGTCGGCAGCGGCGGCGGTGGGAGCGAAGGTCAGGGCCGCGGCCGCGGCCAGCAGGGAGGCGAATTGCGATGGGGTGGTTTTCATGTGGTTCCTCGATTCAAGGTAGGGTCGCGCGGCGGCCGGGGCAGGCCGCCGCGCGCGGTAACAGATTGCCGGTGGCCGCCTAGAAAGCGTAGCGCAAACCGGCGCCGACGGCGCGTGAATCGCTGCCGACGGCCGGGCCGACGCCGCCCGCGTCAAAGTCGTACCTGGCGCGCGCTTCGTTCTTGATCATGGCGACAAAGGTCTCGGCCAACAACTGTTTGTCGAACACGTACTGGTAGGCGATGACGGCGTTGCGCGCACCCGTGTCGGCGCCATTGCAGGTGCTGCCATTACCGAACGAGCATTTCACATCGCTGCCGACGCCATAGCCGCCGTACACCACGTGCGCTCCGGCCACGTGTTTTGCGCCCAGCACCACGCCGGTCTTGGACAGGCGCGTCTTGGCCGTGCCGGTGGCTTTCGGGTCGCTCATGTTCATGCGGTCGTAGCCGAGCGCCAGGGTGGTGGCGGTGCTGAGCGCATAGCGCATGCCGAAGCGCAAGTCGCGGTCGCGGGTATTGCGGTCGGTCGTGCCGTTCAGCGTGCCCTTGTCGTTGCGCACCTCGTGCGACAGGCGCAGGTCGAACGGGCCGCTCACATATTGCAGGCCCAGGCTGTAACTGATGTCGTTCAGGTGCGGGCTGTTGGCGGTGCCGGCCGCACTCTTGTTTTCGTTGGCGCTGAAATAGGCGCGCGCCGACAGGCCCTTGTAGCGCACCGATTCAAAACCGAGGGTATTGTCGAAGCGGCTGTTGAATTGCGGCCCCGTGACGGACTGGCCGCTGTTACCGGACAACATGCCCTGGTTGTCCTGCAGGCCGGCGCCCATCGGCGAAAAGTCGGCCGTGCCGCTGTTCCAGCGCGCCGCCGCCGTCATGCGGCCCAGCTTGATGGTGCCGACATCGGCGAAGCTGATGCCGACAAAAACGTCTTTCGCGCTGCCGAACATGCCGGCGCTGGTGCTGCCATTGGCGTTGTCAACCGAAATGCCGGTGGTGTACTGCACCAGGCCGGTGATCCCGTTGGGCAGCGGCAGGCTGGCCTTGATGCCCAGTTCCGAGCTGACGTTGCTGATGCGGTAGCGCCCCGGCTTGTCCTGCGCCGGCGTCGCCGCGCCGGTCGCGTCGACATACTCGAACTGCGCGTTGGCGATGCCGTACAAGGTCGTTTGCAGGCCCGATTGTGCCTGTGCCGCCGGCATTGCCGCCAGCATGGCCATGGTGCCGCCGGCCATCATTGCGATGGATTTCTTCATTGTCATCTCCTGGTGGAGCGCTCCTGGCGCTCTCTGTGTGTCTGTCTCCCGGTGCCGGACCATGCCTGGTCCCGCTTGTATCGTGTCGCCCGTTGGCCGGTGTCTGGCACGAATGGGGCGGAGTCTATGCCAGCTTTTCGCAATCGCGAAATGCCGGCGGCCCGAAAAGGGCCGCTTTCTTGCAGCGTGCTTTCAGCTTCCTTTCAGTCTGCTTTCAATCCGGGCAGGGCCGGCGGCCATGCTTTGCCTGGCGGGCGATTTGAAGCACAATACGGCGCGCAGCACCTTTTCCAGCCCAGGGCGACCACCATGAAGATATTGCTAGTTGAAGACGACGCCGACATGTGCAAGGCGCTCACGCGGGCGCTGGAAAAGCGCGGGTTCCAGGTCACGCCCTGTGGCGACGGCACCGCCGCCCTCAAGCTGATACGCGAGGAAACCTGCGACCTGGTGATACTCGACCTGAACATTCCCGGCCTCGACGGCCTGCACATCTTGCAGCGCAGCCGCGCGCAAGGCATCGCCACGCCCGTCATCGTGCTGACCGCGCGCGGCGCCGTCGGCGACCGGGTGGCGGGCCTGAACGCGGGCGCCGACGATTACCTGGCCAAGCCTTTCGACCTGGAAGAACTCGAAGCGCGCATCCGCGCCCTGCTGCGCCGCAAGGGTGGCGACGAGCCGCTGCAAAAATGCGGCCAGCTGCGTTTTGACCGCGTTTCCGGCGCCTTCTACCATGGCGAGGAACCGCTGGAATTCACGCCGCGCGAACAGGCGCTGCTCAAGGCGCTGATCGCCCGCCCCGGCCATGCGGTGAACCGCGAGCGCCTGCTGCAACTGGTGTTTCCCGACGACGCCAACGTGCAGGTCGAGGCGATCGAGGTGGTGATCCACCGCCTGCGCAAGAAACTGGTGGCGACCCGCACCGAAATCATGACCTTGCGTGGCCTGGGCTATTTGCTGCGCCAGGCGCCGGCCGCATGAGCGGCGCGGCGCAGGGCCGCTCGCTGCGCAGCTTCCTGCTGGCCGGCATCATCGGGCCGCTGGCACTGTTTATCGTGCTGGGCGCGGTCCACCTTTACCTGCGCGCGCTGGGCGCGTCGAATGCGGCGTATGACCGCATGCTGGTGACCACCGCCTATTCGATCGGCGACCGGGTGGTGCTGGAAGACGGGCGCTTGCGCGCCGATGTCACCTACGCGATGGTCGAAGTCTACGAGGCCGATTATTCCACCCGCCTGATCTATCGCATCAGCGACCGCCAGGGCCGCTATATCGCCGGCGACCGCGACTTGCCTGCGTATGCCGGCGAGGCGCCATGGCCGGCCACGCCGGCGCTGCTGAAGGTGTATGAAGGGCGCTATGGCAGCGCGCCGGTGCGCATTGCCGCCGTGGCCCAGCCGTCCAGCCCGCACCGCGCCGAAGACGACGTGGTGATCCAGATCGCCGAACCGCTGGCCTTTCGCGAAGATGCGGCGCACGCCATCCTGTGGGGTACGGTGCTGCCGCAAACCTTGCTGCTGCTGGCGGTGGCGATAGTCACCTGGCTGGTAGTGGGGCGCGGCCTGCGTCCGCTGGAAAGCCTGCGCGCCCAGCTGGCCGCGCGCGAGGAAGACGATTTGTCGCCACTGAGCGCACCGCAGGCGCCGCGCGAACTGCAGCCGATGGTGGGCGCACTGAACGAGCATATGCGGCGCCTGCTGCGCACGGTCGATCTGCAGCAGCGCTTTGTCGCCAATGCCTCGCACCAGCTGCGCACTCCGCTGGCGGTGCTGAAGATGCAGCTGCAGTCGGGCCTGCGCGGCGACGTCGAGCCGGAGCTGGCGCTGCGCGAGATGACCAGTACCGTCGATCGCGCCACCAACCTGGCGAACCAGCTGCTGTCGCTCGCGCGCATCGAGCAGATGCGTGCCAGCGTCACGCGCGAGCGCTGCGACCTGGCGCGGATCGCGCGCGACGTGGCGATCGATTTGTCGCCACTGGTGTCGGACAAGAATCTGGACTTTGAGCTCGACGCTGTCGGCACCTGGATCGATGGACGCGACTGGATGGTGGCCGAAATGGTGTCGAACCTGCTGCACAATGCGATTCGCCACACGCCGCCCGCGTCGCGCCTGGGCATCCGCGTGGCGGCATTGCATGATGGCTGGGAATTGTGCGTGTGGGACAGCGGCCCTGGCATCGCCGAGCAGCAGGAAATGCGCGTCTTCGAGCCATTCACCGGCTGTCACAGCTCCCAGGGCGGTGGCCTGGGGCTGACGATTTGCGCCGAAATCGCCGACGCGATTGGCGCGACGCTGGCACTGTGCAACCGCAAGGACGCGGCCGGCGACGCTATCGCAGGCCTGGACGCCACCGTACGCTTCAGCGCCGGCGGCGTCCGGGCTGCCTGAGGGCTTACTCGGCTGCCGGCTCGGCGCCGCAGCACTTCTTGTACTTCTTGCCGCTGCCGCAAGGGCAGTCGTCGTTGCGGCCCACTTTCGGCTCTTCGCGTTTCAGGGTCTGCACGGCCGGCTTGCGGCGCGGTACCCAGAAACGGTGGATCGCCGGCAGGTTCGCTTCCAGTTCCTGCGCCAGCTTGTGGGCCTTGACCGGGTCTTCCACCAGCTTCAGTTCTTCTTCCTCGATCTCGTCGGCGCCCAGCAGGTACACCGGTTGCATCAGGTCGCCCACTTCCGAGTCCCAGATCTCGTTCCACGAACCTTCGCGCAGTTCCATGCCGTCCCAGAAGCCCCAGCACCAGGCTTCGGCGTCGATCAGGGTCTGGCCTTCATGCTCGTGCTCGACGAACAGCGGCTCGAATTCTTTCGGCGCCACTTCGAACGTCACCAGCACCTCGTTCATGAAGCGCATGATCAGGTTGACGATGCGTTCTTCTTCCTTGCTGTTCTTGAACTTGGGCGCGTCCTTGATGTCTTCGCCCCACACGCGCGGCAACCACTCGGCCGGCATGATCGGTTCCGGGCCGATCGCCACGGCCGTCAGATAGCCGTGCAGCATATCCATGGTCATCGCGTCTTCGGAGCACCGGTCCGACAACAGGAATTGGTCTAGTTCGTCAAATTCTTTTTCTGATAATGGCTGTTCGAGTTGCATGGCTTGCTCTTTATTGAATGTAAGCGGACAGTATACGCTTTGCGGGGCCGCACCGCCGAAGTGTTTATGCAGGGCGCGGTGGCGCGCCGTACAATGGCGCTTATGCACAACGAAAACCCGCCGCAGCAGGACGACAGGCCCGTCCACCCTTATTCCGAACTGAGCCCCGATTGCGTGCTCGACGCGCTCGACAGTGTCGGCCTGTACGGCGACGGCCGGCTGCTGGCGCTGAACAGCTATGAAAACCGGGTCTACCAGGTCGGCATCGAGGACAGCGCGCCGCTGGTGGTCAAGTTCTACCGCCCCGGGCGCTGGAGCGACGCCGCCATCCTGGAAGAGCACGCCTTCGTGTCGGAACTGGTCGAGCGCGAAATCCAGGTGGTGCCGGCGCTGGACATCAACGGCGCTACCTTGCACCAGTACCAGGGCTTCCGCTTTGCCGTGTTTCCGCGCCACGGCGGCCGCGCGCCCGAGCTGGACGATCCGGCCACCCTGGAATGGATCGGGCGCTTTATCGGCCGCATCCACGCCGTCGGCGCCCTGTCCAGCTACCAGGAGCGTCCGGCGCTCGATCACCAGACCTTTGGCGTCGAGCCGCGCGAGTTCCTGCTGGCCGGCAGCTTCCTGCCGCCCGAGCTGGTGGCTGCGTACTCCAGCGTGGCGCAGCAGGCGCTCGACGGCGTGAGGCGCTGCTATGACCGCGCCGGCGACGTGGCGCTGCTGCGCACCCATGGCGATTGCCACGGCGGCAATGTGCTGTGGACCGACGCCGGCCCCCATTTCGTCGACTTCGACGACAGCCGCATGGGTCCCGCCATCCAGGACCTGTGGATGATGCTGTCGGGCGAGCGCGGCGACCAGGTGCGCCAGATGAGCGATATCCTGGCCGGCTACGAGGATTTTTGCGATTTCGAGCCGCGCCAGCTGTACCTGGTCGAGGCGCTGCGCACGCTGCGGCTGATCCATTATTCGGCCTGGCTGGCGCGCCGCTGGGACGATCCGGCCTTCCCGGCCGCCTTCCCGTGGTTTAACACGCAACGTTATTGGCAGGACCGCATACTCGAATTGCGCGAACAGGTCGCTCTCATGGACGAAGCGCCGCTCTGGCCGATCTGAGCTAACGCACGAAAAGCGCGGTAAACAGGCCTCTGCTTGGCGCGCTGCTGCCCGCCCGGGAGGCCGATAATGGTGGTAATAATTCCAACAGGAATTCTGTAATTCATCCGATTCAGCGAGAAATTATGCATACCCGCATGCCAGCACAGCACAATCAGCAAGCCGCCGCCCACAACGACGACGAGTTCGACCAGGACAGCATCGTCTCGCTGCATGATTTCCAGGATCTCGACCCGGAGGCCGGCACCCCCGTGGCCCAGGCCAAGGCCGTGCCGGTGTCGCCGGTGTCGCCAAGCGATGCCGACGGCGACACGCCCGATGCGGCTCCCGATGCGGCCGCCGGCCGCCAGCAGATGGAACTGAAAGCGATCCACGAAGCCATCGCCAGGGTCGAAGCGGAAGCGAAAGCCACCTGCGCCGCCGAAAGCCGCGCCCTGGCCGAGGCACGCGTGCGCTCGCTGGCCGAAGACCGCGCCGCCATCGATGTGGCCGCCGCCGCCGCCGCCCAGCAAAACGCGCAGGCGGCCGAAGAAGCCATCGCCGCCAACCGCGACCGCCTGGAAACCATGCGCGCCGCCGCGCAGGCCAGCGTGGCGCGCCTGGAAGCGGTCAAGCTGGAAACGGCCGAACTGCGTGCCCGCGTGGAATCGGACAATGAAATCCGCCTGGCCGCCGAACAGCGCACGCGCGCCGAGCAGGAAAACCGTTTGCGCGCCAGCGAGCAGGTGGCGGTGCAGTCGGAGCTGGCCGAACAGGCCGCGCGCGCCGCCGAAGAATTGCAGGTGCAAACCGAACAGGCGCGCCTGCAGGCGGTCGAGCGGGTCGCCGCGGTGCAGGCGGCCAAGGAAGAAATGGTCGGTATCGCCTCGGCCGACGCCAGGGTGGCCGTGATGGCGCGCGAACGCGAGCGCCATGCCCACGGCGCGCGCAAGACGGCGCAAATGCTGGCCGAAGCGGAAAGCGAAGCGCTGGAACTGACGGTGCAGCGCGAGCGCGCCGACCAGATCGCGCTGGAATCGGCCTTCAACCGCGCCGCCGCCGAAGTGCGGGCGCTGGAAGAAGCGCGCGCGCTGGCCCACCTGGAACAGGAACGCGAAGCGATCGCGCTGGCGCAGGCCGAGTCGGAGCGCCATGCGGCGCAATCGCTGCATCTGCGCCTGCAGACGGAAAAAGAACTGCGCGATACGGCGATCCACCGCGAGCGCCTGGAAATGGTGGCCGCCGCCAGCGCCCAGGCGCGCCGCGACGCCGACGTGCGCATCCTGGCCGCGACCGAAGCGCGCATCGAGGTCGACCGCCAGTTGCGCGCCGTGGCGCTGGCCCGCATCGCCGCCGAACAGGATGCGGAAATCGCCGGCCACGCCCGCATGGAAGCGGAAACGGCGGCGCTGCAGGAAACCCGCGCGCGCGAAGCGGCCGAGCACGACGCCAGCCTGGCCGCGGCGCGTGAGTTCGAAGCGCAGCAGCAGGCGGCACGCCTGGCGCAAGAGCGCGCACTGGCGGCGCAGGCGGCCAGCGACCTGGCCGAACGCCAGAACGCCGCCGAGCAGCAGGCATTGGCCAGTGCCGAAGCACAATTGACGGCGCAGCGCGAGGCGGCGGCACTGGCTGAAGAAAAAGCGCGGCAGGCCGAACGCCTGGCGGCGCAGGAGCAGGAACGGGTCACCGCCGAGCAGGCCGCCATCGCCGCCCTGAAGGCAAAGCTGGAGGCGGAAACGCTGGCGGTGCAGGCAACGCAGGAACGCACCGCCGCCGAGCAGGCGCAGCTTGACGTGCTGCGCGCCCAGCAGGAAGCGGAACTGGCCCTGAAGGACGCGGCCGAGCGGGAAGCGGCCGCCACCCGCATTTTGCTGGAGCAGGCGCTGGTCGACGCTGAACAGAAGTCAGCCGCCGCGCAGGCGGTGCAGGCGCAGGCGCGCCTGGCGGTGGAACTGGGCCTGGTGCATGGCGAGCGTGCCCGCGTGGAAAGCGACAAGGCGCAGGCCGCCGAAGCACTGCTGGAATCGGAACGCGCGTTTGTCGCCTGCGAGCGCGAGTCGCTGGCTCTGATCGACGAAAAGCTGGCGCAGCAGCGCCAGGCCAGCAGCGCCGAGGAACGCGCCTCGAAAGCCATCGCCGGCCGCCTCGATGCGGAAAAGCAGGCCGCCGTGGCGGCCGAAGCGCGCGCGCTGATGGAAGAGCAGGCGCAGGATGCCATGCGCTTGCGCGAACAGGCCGAAATGGCGGCCCGCCAGGCGGCCCAGGAAAAACTCGAAGCGCAGCAAGCTTTGCTCGACAGCGCCCAGGCGCATGCGGCCATGCAGCGCAAGGCGGCCGAGACCACGCGCGCGATGGCGGTGGCCAAGCAGCAGTTGCTGGAACTGGAGATGCGCCGCGCGCAGCAGCAGGAACGCGAACTGGCCGACCTGCGCGCCAGCCTGCGTGAAAAACAGGGCGAGTTTTCGGCGGCCCTGACGGCGGCCCGCAGCAAGGTCGAACAGCTGCACTCGGCCAACGTGACGCGCGAAGTGCTCGACCGCCTGACCCATACCAATGCGGTGACGGGCACCGTATGGCGCGCGCGCCAGGAAGACCAGGGCTGAAACTAGCCGATCAAGGGCTCAGCACGACCTTGTCGGCATAGTACTCGGTCTCGCCAAAGCATTCGGTTGGCACGCCCTTGTGCTGGTTGTAGCTGATCAGCACATGCTTGCCGGCGGCCGCCGTCAGCTGTTTTGCCACCGCTTCGTCGCGCACGCTGAACTGGAATTTTTCCGGTATCGTGCCCGGCAGCGCCGTCAGCATCAACTCGCCCTCCCAGGTCTTGCAGACCCAGCCCCGCTTGGAAAATTTCAGCAAGTGGCCGGCGCGTTCGCCTTCCGAATACGAAAAGCTCAGGGCCAGCCAGGTATAGGCCGCCAGCAGCAGGGCACCCGCCAGCAGGAAGATGACAAAGGCAATGCTGACTTTTTTGGTGGTGGGGGTCATGGAGAATGTATCGTTAGATTAAATAGAATCCGGGGTCAGACCCGCCGGGACTCGGCGTCCCCGCCTGACCCCAGCCTTCCGCTGCTAGTGCAAGGACGCTTTTTAATCCTTGCGACCAGCCTTCCAATTGAGTCCGAAGTTATACCGCTCGTCCATCGCCTGGTGCGCCGTGATTTTACCTTGGCCGCCGAAGTATTCCACCAATTTTGTCACCTGCAGGTTGCCGCCCTGGTTTTCCAGCATGGCGATCGCGCACATGGCGTGCTGGCTGTCGCTGTCGAGGCGTACTTCGACGGTCGGCTGGCCCGGCACGTCGATGGTCACCACGCCGTCGGTGGCGGCCCAGTTGGGCACGCCCTCGTAGATAAAGGCGTACACCAGCACGCGCTTGATCTGGTCGAAATGGGTGCCGTTGATGAAGATGTTTTCGCCGCTGCTGATGCTGCCGGTGCGGTCGTCGCCTTCCAGGTGGATATATGGCGGACGGTCGAACGCGCCCCAGCTGTTGCCCAGCGCCTGCACCGCGCTCTTGCTGCCGTTGCTCATCTCGAACAGGCAGCCGATATCGAGGTCGATGCCGCCCGCGCGGCCGGCCGGCTTGGCGAACAGCTTGCCAAGGAAGCCGGTATCGAGTTTCGAGGCCGGCGCCTGGCCCTGGGCCGCGTTCTGGTTCCAGTTCAGGTTGACCTTGATGCGGCCATAGCCGCCGCTGTCACGCTTGTCGAGCGAGATCTTGTCGCCGCGCTTTTCCAGGCGGATTTTAGACAGCGAGATTTTATTTGCCGGCGGCGCGGCCGGTGTCGGCACGGGTAGCGGCATTGGCGCCGATGCCGGTACTGGCGCAGGCGATGATGATCCCGCTTCGCTGCCGCCGAAGTGCTTCAGCAGCGCGGCCAGGCCGCCGGCAAAACCCTGGCCGACGGCGCCGAAGCGCCAGCTGCCGTCGCGGCGATACAGTTCGCCGATGATCACGGCCTTTTCGTCCTGGAAGTCGGCACCCGCAAACGCAAACGTGGCGGCGGACCCCAGCGCCAGGCTGGAGGCGCCCAGCGCGCGCATGCTGCCCTGTTCCGTCGCTGCGGTAAACACCAGCTTGTCGATCGACTGCGGCAGGCGCGCCAGGTCGATCTGGAACACCGAACGCGCACCGTTCAGCTCCACCGTGACGGCGTTGTCGGGTGCGTTTTTCTGGTTGTAGAACACCATGTAGCGGTCATCCGACAGCTTGCCGTTGGCGTCGACACCGAAGCAGCTGACATCGACTTCCATCGAACCCGAAGCGATGTCCAGCGTGACACTGAATGGGCCGTTCAGGCCCAGGTCGGCCAGCTTGCCTTTTTGTCCGCGTGTGAAATTGGTCATGGTCGTGCGCTCCCTTCGTCACTGGTGAGTGGATTCAAATGGTGGGGCAGGGCGGCGCCGTCGACATGGCGGATGCCGAACAGGCGCGCCTGCTCGATGATGCGCTGCGCCCAGCTGCTGTGGGTGGCCACTTCGCACATCGATTCCTGCATGCGGAACACGGCCGGGCTGTCCGGGTCGATGATACGCAGCGCCAGCTCGATGTCGGTCTGCGCCACCTGGTAGTGGCGCTCGATCTGCGGCACCTGGTCGGGGTGGATGGCGGTCTTGGCGATCATGCCGTGCGCCATGTCCTGCGCCACTTCGGCGGCCAGCCAGTCGTCCTGCGTCAGGTGCTCGAACACGGGCGCCGTCAGCTCGAAGCCGTGCGGCTTGAAGATGGTGACCAGGCGGCCGATCACCTGGCCCAGCGGGGTCTGGTAGATGGTGCCGGTGGTCGGGCGGCGCAGGCCCAATAGCGCCAGCAGGTCGTTGCCGCCGATGCGCAGCGCCAGGATGCGCGCGCGCACCTCGGGTGCGGCCAGCGTGACGCGGAACAGCTTCATCTCTTCATCGTCGAATACTTCGGCCGTTTCCAGGGTCGGCATCAACAGGTGATGGGTATGGGCTACCTGCTCGAAGTAGGACGCGAAATTGTGGCGCGTGGATTTGGGCAGCACGAAGCCGGCCAGTTTTTCCACGCCCGGCATGACCAGCACGCGCGCCATGACTTCCACATTGCGCACGCGAACGAAGCGCAAGGTGTCGGAGGTGTCGCTCATGTTCTGCAGCGCCAGCGACAGGTTGAACAGCGCGTAACTGAGATCGCGCTCGGCGATCGCGTCTTCGGTACAAAAGATCACCGAACGCAGATGGCTGAATTTGTCGCCATTGGCGATCGCCAGCAAATCCTTGTGCGTGGTGGGCACATACATCGATGCGCCGAGTGCCGCCTTGTGTTCACTTTGTGGGTGTATGGAGTTATCCATCGACTGCGCTCCTGATAAGGGCGACCGCCTGGTAAGGCAGCGCCGGTTGTACGGTAACGGGGATGGCTTTTTCTTGCGCCAGAAGCAGCAAATGTGCCACGTCCGGCGCATTCGTGTCGCGCACGATCAGGCGTTCCGGCACGCGGCGCAGCAGCACCCGCGTCGCTTCGCCGATGCCGGGCTTGATCAGGTTGATGTCGCTGATGCCGTAGTCGTTTTGCGCCTGCGCCATATAGGCTTGCGACCGCGCCGCCATGGCCGGCGCATCGGTCGCCACCGCCAGCGGAATGCCGCTGCTGCCGGCAATCGCGATGGCGTCGGCCACCAGCCCGTCGGCGAACTGGCGCGACTGGTCGTGCGCTTCGAACTGCGCGTAATACACGCAGCCGTGGAAGTCATCTGGGCCGATCGCTTCGTTCAACACCGAGCGGCTGACCAGGCCCGAGACGGTCGCGTTCAAGATGCTCGACGGGATCAGGTAGTCATCGGACGAGGCGGCGCAGGCGGCCGTGCCGGCCAGGTCCGAGAGCACGAACAGGCCGCCGTCGATGCTGGTGCCATGCTGCGCGTTGTAGTCGTTGACGGTCTGGCGCAGCTCGCGCGAGATCACGCCTTTTCCGGTCCAGCCGTCGACAAACACAATCGAATCGGCCGCATGGCCGTGCGTCAGGATATGCTTGATGGCATTCGTGTCGATGCCGCGGTCGCGGATGATGGAGACCGAATAATGGCTGCACTCGCGCTGGAATACCTGGGTCAGCAAGTGCTTGAGGATCACGCCCACCGGCGTGCCGGCGCGCGCCAGCGACACCAGCGTGATCGCGCCGTCGCGGCGTGCCGCGATCAGCGCGGCCAGGCGCAGGCAGTCGCGCGCCATCTGCAGGCGGTTGGCCGCGAACGCGCTCTGGAACAGCGCCAGGTAGGCGGGCGAGGGCAAGGATTCAGGCGACAGCATTTCGCTGTAGTGGCGCTGGCCGGACTGGATCAGCCGTTCTTTCTCGGCCAGGTCGCGGATCGGTTCGAGCGCCATCGGCGTGAGCAAAAACTCGACGTCTTGCTGGTGGTAGCTGCCGCTGAAATGCTGTGCGGGCTGGTTCATAGCGCGCCCACCGTCAGCGCCGCCAGCTGGGTGCCGTTCGGGATGATGGCGTAGTCGCATTCGGCCATGAAGCGCGCGTCCGAGCGGCTGTCGCCCATGCCGAAGCTCAAAATGGGGCCATGTTCGGCTTCCAGTTCCGCGCGCAGATATGCCACGGCGCGTGCCTTGTTCAGGGTTTTCGGCAGCACCGCCAGGTTGTTGCCGTTGCGGTGGATGAAGTAGTCCGCGCCTTCTTTCGCTATCCAGTCCAGCAGCACCTGCTGTTCGATGTCGGCCAGGCGCTCGCCGCGCGCTTCATGGTCTTTGACGACGATGTAGAACGGCGTGTTGTAGTCTTCGATCAGGCGCGCGCGCGAGGGCATGCCTGCCTTTGCTTGAAAGTCGTCGATGATGCGCATGGCGTCCCGCAGACCCGGCAAGGCCGTCTGCATGTCGTCCTGCATCAGCGCCAGCCAGCCCGTGTCGAGCGCGCCGCCCGGTTGCAGCACGATGCCGCCGTAATCGAGCACGCTGTAGCTGGAAAACGGCAGGTCGACCCGGCGAAACGCGTCGCCATTCCTGGCGGTGGCCGGGATCAGGGTCATGCCGCTTTGCGCGAATTCAAAAAAGGCACGCTGGCGCGCCGTGGTAAACGAGCAGGCCTCGCCATTTTTCAGGTAGGCGGCCGGCTGCAGGTCGGTCTGGCCAGGTACTTTTTTCGGGGTCTGGAACAGTGTGTCGTCCAAATCAACAAACAGGAATTTCTTCAATTGTGGTCTCTGACTGAAAGTGGAACAGGCGGCCATGGAGCTGGCCGGCGAGTTGCATGAGGGCCGGGCTGGCCGGCGTTTCATGGCAGATGAAAACGTGCTGGTATTGGCCAGGCGCCACGTTGTACAGATAGTTGGCGATGCCTTCGCCGTAGTTGTCGTCGCAGGCCACGATATGGCCGACCGCGCCCCACGACAGGATCGGCGAGCGGGTGGTCGATTGCACCACCACCTGCTTGCCCAATGCTTCCAGTTCGCGCCCCAGCAAAAACGAGGGATGCATGAATTCGCCGGTGCCCAGCACCAGCACGGATTCACCGTCGCCGATGTTTTGCGCCAGCTTTGCGGCCAGCGCGTGCGGCGGTATCAGTGGGCGGTCGACGCCGATACGCCCGAAGGCGTCGCTGGCGCCGCGCTCCGCGTTGGCTTCAAAACGCTGGGCGCTGGTGGCGCTTGGTGCCGGCGTATCACCCATCTGGAAGGCGTACTGGCCGGACAGCGCCGCGCCGACCGTGGTCGGCAGGCCGAAGCGCTGGCTCAAGCCGGCGTTGGCCTCGCGGCCCATGAAATTGGTGATCACGCCCAGGTGCAGCCGTTCCAGTTGCGGATAGCGCGCGCGGCACACCTCGATCAGGTTGGCGAAGGTGTTGCCGGTCGATGCTTCATCGTCGATCAGCACCAGGCTGCGCGCGCGCGCGAACACGGCGCTGGCGTTGTCGGACAGATGCAGGAACTGGCGCGGCGCGTGGCTGTGCGACTCTTCGAATTCAAAGAAGGGGATCTCGCCCACGCGGTAGCGCGAGCTGTGCAGGAACAGGCCGCAGCTTTCGGGATGGGCTTTCAGCCACGCCTCGAACACGCCCTGGCCCAGGCCCACGGCGGTTTCTGCCATGGCGATAAAGACCACCGGGCCGGGCAAGTTCGCAGGAATTTGCGCGGCCAGGTCGGCGTGGATCGCTTCCATTGCGCTGGGCGTGACGGGCCAGTGCTTGCCCAGCACTTTCGACAGAAACAGAAAGCCGCGCTTGGCGTTGGCGCGCGCCGCGTAGCCGATCAAGTCGCCCAGCGCAAAGCGCGCTTCGTCGACCTGCAAGGTCAGCTCGCCGGTCGGCATGGTCTGGCGCACGAGCGTCATGGCAGTTCCACCGGATACGCCGCTTCGGCCACGCGCATGCCCTCGCGTATGGCCGGGATGGCGACCGTGTCATAACCCTGGTCGAAGCCGGCCAGCGCGATATACGGCAGGTTGGGGCCGGCCGCGCAGGCCATGCCGATGCCGCCCGACATGCGCGGATTGATCTCCAGCAGCGCCAGGCCGTTCGCGCCTTCGCGGAACTGGATATTGAACACGCCGTTCAACTGGTAATCGTGCGCCAGTTTTTCACAGGCGGCCAGCAGTTCCTGGCGCAGTTCGATCAACTGGCCGCTGCCCGGTGCATGCAGTTTTTTGCGCGGAATTGCGCACTTCAAGTTGCCGTGGTCGGCCACGCAGTCGGCGCTGTATTCATGGCCGTCCAGGTACTCCATCAGCAGCAGCGTCTTGAAGGACTCCATCCGCGCCAGCCCGTCGCGCAGTTCCTGCGTGTTGATCTTGTAGTCGGCGCCGGCCAGCAGCAGCTCGGCGCTGGAACGTTCGTCGAGCACGGCAAAGCCCAGGCCATACACGGATTCGGAAGGCTTGATGCACAGGCGCGCATGCAGCGGGCGCAGTTCGGCAAACGCCGCGTCGTATTCGGCGATAGTGTTGACTGCGCGCGTGTCGGCCACCGGCGCCATCGGCAAATCGAGGCCGGCGCAAAAGCGCGCCTTGTCGTGCATCAGGACCAGCACTTCTTCGGTCGCCACGCTCAGCACCCGCGTGCCGATGGCTTCGAAGCGTGCGCGCGCGCTGGCGATCCTGCCGGCGGCGCGGCCTGGCCAGAAGATCGTGATTTTTCGTTCGCGGCAGAATTCCAGACACCATTCCAGATAGTCTTCGCCCTTCAGGTCGGTCGGCTCGACCGCGTATTCATCGGCCGCCAGAAAGGCCGCGGCATGCTCGTTCGGGTTGCTGTAGATCAGGTGATAGCGGCGCTGGCCGCCGGTGGCGGCAATGTCGGCCTCGCGTATCAAACGCATGGCGGTGGCGACCGAGGAAAATGTTTTGTTGAACCAGACTCTTTGCATGTACGGGGACCGGGTAAAGAAAGAAGAACCGCGCGCAGTAAGCAAGTACATGCGCGCGGAGATGGTAGCCAGTCACACTTAACCTGGCCTTGGAAACTATGGCAAAACAACAAAATATTAACCTGCTTTGCCCGATGCGGTCCATTTCAGGAAAGCGTCGCGGTTGCGCGAGCAGATGAACACCTTGCCCGAACCGGAAAAGCGCAGCACGATGCCTTCGCCGCTGGTCACGCTGTTGACGATATTGCCGAGGAAACCGCCGATGCCGCCGCCGCTGGCGCCGCCGCCGGTGGTCACCGAAATTTCATATTTCAGGCTGTTGTCCCAGCAGACCACGTGCGAATTGTCGATCACCACGTCCTTGCCCGGCTCGACGTCGAGCTGGAACATGGAGCCGAAACCCGACACCACCACCTGGCCGCTGCCGGCCGTCTCCATCACGAAAAAGCCGCCCGACTGCGCGAACAGCGCATTGCCGATGCTTTGCGTGCGCACCTTCATTTCGGTGCCGGAAGTGGCCGCGACAAAGGCGCCGTCGTTGAGCAGGTACTGGCGCGCGCCGACGTCGACCACTTCGATGGCGCCCGGCAGGGTGGGCGAGAGCAGGCAATCGCCGCTGCCGCGCACCGCTTCGATGTGCTGCTGGAAGAACGACTCGCCATTGGCGAAGCGGCGCATGATGGCGCTGCCCAGGCCGCCCGTCATCTTGCCTTTCAGGTCGAGCGCCGTTTCCATCATCACCATCGCATCGGATTCGCAATAGATGGTTTCGCCCTGCTTCATGCTGACGTGCAGGAAGGGATCGACGTCACCGGTGACACTAAATACTGGCATGATAAATCTCCAAAAAAAAGCCGCCTGTGATGTCCCAGGCGGCCGTGACTGATTGCTGCTGTAACTTGATCAGGCGTTCACGCCGAACGAACGTGCGAGGGGCCCCAGGCCGCCGTTGAAACCCTGGCCGATGGCCTTGAATTTCCATTCGCCGTTGTAGCGGTAGATTTCGCCAAAGATCATCGCCGTTTCCGTCGAGCTGTCTTCGGACAGGTCGTAGCGGGCGATCTCGCGTTCGCCTTCCGCGTTCAGGCAGCGGATAAAGGCTTTCGATACCATGCCGAAGTTCTGGCGGCGCGCGTCGGCGTCGTGAATCGTCACGGTGATGCTGATGCGTTCGATATCGGCTGGCACGCGCGTCAGGTCGATCTCGAGGCGCTCATCGTCGCCTTCGCCTTCGCCGGTCTGGTTGTCGCCCGTATGAACCACCGAGCCGTCGGTCGATTTCAGGTTGTTGTAGAAGATGAAGTCGGAATCGCCACGGACTTTACCGTCGTTTTTCAGGAGAAAGGCGCTGCCGTCAAGGTCGAAGGTGGCGCCGTCGGTTGAACGAGGATCCCAGCCGAGGCCGATGATGATCTTCTTCAGGTTCGGTGCTTCCTTGCTCAGGTTGACGTTGCCGCCTTTTTGCAAACTGATTGCCATGTGGTGCTCCTTTTATAGAAATAGATTACTTTCATGCCCGTATGGATCAAGTGCAGGGACTTGCTCCATGGAGGGCATATGGTGACGAAAGCGCCAATATCAAGCGCTTGCCGCGTGCCGTTTCCGGTAGCGCAAGGACGACCACAGCGATACCAGGATAAAGGCCACGCCCGACAGGCCCGTGAACCATTCGGGGATATGGTACTTGACCGAGCCCAGCATGATCAATGCCAGGATGCCGATCGCGTAATGCGCGCCGTGTTCCAGGTAGACGAATTCGTCCAGGGTGCCCTTGTGCACCAGGAACACCGTCATCGAGCGCACGAACATGGCGCCGATCGCCAGGCCCAGCATGATGATGACGACGTCGTTGGTAATGGCAAACGCGCCGATCACGCCGTCAAAGCTGAACGAGGCATCGAGTACTTCCAGGTACAGGAAGCCGCCGATGCTGCCGCGCGCGACGTTTTTCACCAGCTGGCCATTGCCGTTCCTGACCGCCACCGCGCCATCTTCTTCATCGTCCTGCAGGTCCGGCTCGCCTTCTTCCAGCAAGCCGCTGATCCAGTTCACGCCCAGGTAGACGGCGATGCCGACGATGCCGGCCGCCAGCACGCTGTATTTTTCATCGACCGGACCCATCGCCACGCAAGCGGCCACGGCGCCCATGGTGATCAGCACGGCCAGGCTTTCGGTGCCGAGCGCGTTGACTTTTTCCTCGGCCCAGCCCAGCCAGTGCAATTCCTTTTCGTCGTCAAACAGGAAGTTCAGGAACACCAGCAGCAGGAAGGCGCCGCCGAAGGCCGCCACTTGCGCGTGGTTGTCGGTCAGGTGCTTGGCGTAGATTTCAGGCGTGGTGGTGGCCATGGTCCAGACGTCCATCAGGCCGAGGCCGGTGGCGACCGAGACGATCACCAGCGGAAACAGCAGCCGCATGCCGAACACGGCGACCAGAATACCCACCGTCAGGAACAGCTTTTGCCAGAATTCATTCCAGTGGCGCAGCACCGAGGCGTTGACCACCGCGTTGTCGAACGACAGCGACACTTCCATGATGCCCAGCACGCCCGTGATCCACAGCGCCTGCAACATGCCGCTGGTGCCGCCGTGGGTATAGCCCCACCAGCCCGAGACCGCCATCAGGATGAAGGTCACTAAAAAGGAAATTCTGAAATGCTTCATGAGGACCCCGTTACGTGTTATTCGAGACGTGTTGTTTTACGTCAATTGTTGTATATGCCATGATTTTATATTAGTTGCCGCCGCGCGCAGCGTTTAATACGCATGAAAAAATGGCGCTGCTGCCATGGCGGGCGATCTGCGATAATTGCGGCGCGCCTTGAATGGCATCTGACCAACATCGATAGAAGGAACACCCGTGGATATTGCTTACCTTGTCACGCCCCTGATTACCTGGATACTGGTCGGCCCGATCAAGTTCCTGATCAACAGCGCCCGCACGCGCCAATGGGCGTTCGGCCTGGTCGGCAATGGCGGCTTTCCCAGCAACCATAGCGCCGTCGTCTCCAGCATGGCGACCCTGATCGCCTTGCGCGAAGGCATCGGCCATCCGGCCTTTGGCGTGGCCGTGACGCTGGCCTTTATCGTCATCATCGACGCCAACAGCCTGCGCCAGCATGTGGGCAAGCAGGCGGCCGCCATCAACCGCCTGGCCAAGGAAGCGGGCAGCGCGGCGCATACCCATCTGCGCGAACGCATGGGCCATACCCTGGTGGAAATCGCCGGCGGCCTGTGCACCGGCGTGGCGATCGGCTTCCTGGTCAACGCCCTGTTCAGCTGATCCGCTTTATTCCATCTGTCAATAGCCAACCCCGCCGCCCGGCGGGGTTTTGCGTTTCAGGGCGTAAAAACTACGTTTCAACCCCCGATTCCGGCATTACAGGAATCGGCCGATTGACATCGCCAGAGACGCTCATGGATACTCTGGCGCTTGCGGTTTTAATAAAAAAATAATCGTGCGTGTCACCGGCGCCTTACCCGGTTGCCAGATTGATATGCACTGCCTTCTATCCGGAGAGTTACCCATGTTGCGCAAAACCCTGTTCGTCCTGGCCATCGCTTCTGCCTTGGCCGCTTGCGGAAAAGAGTCCAAAGATCCTGGCAAGGGGGGCGGCAAGGATGGCAAGGACGGCAAGACGGCGGCCAGCGCTGCGGCCAAACTGATTATTTCCCCGGAAGACGTGCTCACCATTGAAAGCAATGCGCTGGCCTCGGGCCCGGTGATTACCGGCTCGGTGCAGCCCGAGCGCAATGCGGACCTGCGCGCCGAAGTGTCGGCGGTGGTGATCCAGGTGCTGAAGGAAAACGGCGAAGCCGTGAAACGCGGCGATATCCTGGTCAAGCTCGACGAAACCTCGATCCGCGACAGCCTCAATTCGGCCGATGAAGCCAGCCGCGCCGCCAGCCAGGTGCTGGAGCAGTCCGAACGCATGTTCCAGCGCATGAAGACCCTGCGCGCATCGGGCATGACCTCGACCCAGGCGCTGGAAGACACGGAAATTCGCCGCAACAATGCGCAGAGCGACCTGTCGGCCGCGAAAAGCCGCGCCGCCCAGGCGCGCCAGCAATTGCAGCGCACCCTCGTGCGTGCGCCGTTCGACGGCATCGTCAGCGAGCGCAAGGTGTCCAACGGCGACACGGCGCAGATCGGCAAGGAACTGATCCGCGTGATCGACCCGACCAGCATGCGCCTCGAAGGCCTGGTGTCGGCCGACAAGATCGGCGTGGTCAAGGTGGGCCAGGCCGTGCGTTTCCGCATCAATGGCTATCCGGGCCAGGATTTCCTGGGCAAGGTACGCCGCGTCGATCCGGCCGCCAATGCCGTCACGCGCCAGGTGGCGGTGCTGGTCGATTTCAATGACAAGACCCAGCCGCGCGTGGCCGGCCTGTATGCGGAAGGCCGCATCGAAGCCGACAGCGTCAGCGCCGTGATGATTCCCGATTCCGCGCTGGTCAAGGCGGGCGACCAGACTTATACCTGGACCGTGAAAGACAAGGCGCTGCACAAGACCGTGCTGCGCATCGGCGCGCGCGATATCCGCACCGGCCACTGGGAAGTGCAAAGCGGCCTGGCCAGCGGCGACACCGTGCTGCGCACGCCCGGCTCGACCTTCAAGGATGGCCAGCAGGTGGAACTGGCGGCGCCCAAAAAACTGCCGGCGGCCGCGGTCGCCAGCAGCGCCAGCACGCCTGCCGTCGCCAAAGGAAACTAAGCCATGTTCCTTTCCGATTTCAGTATCAAGCGGCCCACCGCCACCATCGTATTGATCCTGGCGATGATGTGCGTCGGCCTGCTGGCGCTGTCCAAATTGCGCGTCAACCAGAATCCGGACGTCGAAGTGCCGTTTATCGTCGTCAGCATTCCTTACCCTGGCGCTTCGCCCGACACGGTCGAGCGCGAAGTGGTCAACCGCCTGGAAAAATCGTTGCAGAGCATTTCCGGCGTGACGGAAATCAACAGCTCGTCGAACGAAGGCGCGGCCAGCATCTTTTTGCAGTTTTCGTTCAAGACCAACCTGATCGAAGCGTCCGACGATATCCGCAACGCGATCGCCGCCGTGCGCTACAAGCTGCCGCTGGAAATGCGTGAACCGATCCTGCAGCGCATCGATCCGGGCGCCGAGCCGATCATGCAGCTGGCGCTGTCGTCGAGTTCGCAAAGCCATGCGGAAATCTCGCGCCTGGCCGAAGACGTGCTGTCGGACCGCTTCCGCGCCGTCGACGGCGTGGCGCTGGTCAATGTGGGCGGTTCGCTGAAGCGCGAATTGTCGGTGCTGCTGCGCGCTGAAAAACTGCGTGAATACAATGTGTCCGTCAGCGACGTGGTGAACGCCCTGCGCAACCAGAATACCAATGCGCCGGTGGGCAAGGTGCGCGGCAGCCTGGACGAGAAAAGCATCCGCCTGGTGGGCCGCATCGAGTCGCCGTCCGACTTTGAACAAGTGGTGATCAAGCGCAGCGGCGACGAAATCGTGCGCCTGGCGCAAGTGGCGACCATCCAGGACGGTTTTGCCGAAGTCAACAGCATGAGCGTGCGCAGCGGCAAGCCGAACGTGGGCATTTCGATCACCCGCGTGCGCGACGCGTCCACCGTCAGCGTGGCCAACAAGATCCGCGACATGATGGTCGAGATCAACAAGACCCTGCCGGAAGGCACCAAGCTGGAAGTCACGCGCGACGGCGGTGAAAACGCCCAGCACAGCCTGAACAATGTGATCGAGTCCTTGGTGCTGGGCGCCGTGCTGACCATCTTCGTGGTCTACGCCTTTTTGAATTCATGGCGCTCGACCCTGATCACGGCGTTGAGCCTGCCGACCTCGGTGATTGCGGCCTTTATTGCCGTCTGGCTGTGCGGCTTTACCCTGAACTTCATGACCCTGCTGGGCTTGTCGCTGGCGATTGGCGTACTGATCGATGACGCCATCGTGGTGCGTGAAAATATCGTGCGCCACATGCAGATGGGCAAGGACCGCCGCACGGCGGCGCTGGAAGGCACGGCCGAGATCGGCCTGGCGGTGGCCGCCACGACGTTCTCGATTATCGCCGTGTTCATTCCGGTCGCCTTTATGCCCGGCATCTCGGGCGAATGGTTCCGTCCGTTCGCGCTGACGGTGACCTGCTCGGTGCTGGTCAGCCTGGGCATTTCGTTTACGCTCGACCCGATGCTGTCGGCCTACTGGGGCGACCCGGCCGACCATCATACGGCGCCCAAAAAAGGCATCAGTGCCGTGCTCGACCGTTTCAATCACTGGTTCGACCACCAGGCCGACCGCTATGGCAATGTGATCGCTTGGGCGCTGCATCACCGCCGCTGGATGGCCTTTATTGCGGGCATTACACTGGTGGGCGCGATCGTGCTGCATGCCACCTTTGGCGGCACCAGCTTTTTGCCAGCGTCGGACTCGGGCAACCTGATGATCAATGTGCGCACGCCGTCGTCGAGCAGCATCGAATACTCGCGCCTGAAACTGGAAGCGGCGGCCGTGCTGGCGCGTACCTTGCCGGAAACCAAGGACACCAACAGTTCGGTCACGGCCGCCGGCGGCCGCATCTATGTCGATATCGGCAAGCGCAATACGCGCAAGCGTTCGGCCAAGGAAGTGGCGGTCGAGCTGCGCGAGAAGATGTCGCGCCTGGTGGGCGCCGAATACGTGGTGCAGGATGACCTCAGCAACGGCTCGCAAAAGCCGATCCAGGTGGAATTTACCGGACCCGATTCGCGCAAGTTGATGGAAATCACCAACGCCTATATGGACAAGCTGCGCCTGGTGCCGGGCGCCGTCGACGTCGGCCTGTCGGAACAGGATCCGAAGAACGAACTGAAAATCGAACTGAACCGCGGCCTGGCCAATTCCATGGGCATTTCCGTCAATGACGCGGCGCAGTCGCTGCGGGTGGCGTTTGCCGGCGTGGAAGTGGGCGACTGGGTCGATCCGACCGGCGAAACGCGTGACGTGGCCGTGCGCCTGCATCCCGACGACCGCGTGGCGTCCGAAAATATCGAACGCCTGCCGATCAGCGTGACGGGCACCAGCCAGATGGTGCCGCTGGACCAGATCGCCAGCATTACCATGGGCAAGGGACCGTCCGGCATCGAACATAAAAACGGCAAGCGCACGATCACCGTCTCGGCCAATGCGCAAGGCCGTTCGAATGGCGAGGTGACCACCGACGCGATGAACCTGGCCAAGTCGATCGACTTCCCGCCCGGCTACGGCCTGGCGCTGGGCGGCGCCGGCCAGGACCAGCAGGAACTGTTTACCCAGATGGTGATCGCGCTGGTGATGGGCATCGGCCTGATGTATCTGATCCTGGTGATGCAGTTCAATTCGTTCACGGCGCCGATCGCGGTGATGATGTCGCTGCCGCTCAGCTTGATCGGCGTGGTGGTGGCGCTGGTGATCACGAAAAATACCCTCAACCTGATGAGCTTCATCGGCATCATCATGCTGATGGGGCTGGTCGCCAAGAACGCCATCCTGCTGCTGGACGCGGCGCGCAAGCGCGAAGAGGAAGGTCATCCGCGCGAACAGGCGCTGATGGACGCGGGCCGCATGCGTCTGCGCCCGATTCTGATGACGACGTTTGCCCTGATCGCCGGCATGTTCCCGGTCGCGCTGGGCCTGGGCGAGGGCGGCGAGTTCTACCGTCCGCTGGCGATCGCGATTATCGGCGGCACGATTACCTCGACCATCCTGACCCTGCTGGTGGTGCCGACCTTCTACGACAGCATCGAGATCTCCCGCGATGGCGCGGTGGCCAAGTTCCACTGGCGCGCAGGACGCATGAACGTGGCGTTCGCCCTGATCCTGACCCTGATCGAGTGCGTGCTGACCTTGCTGATGATCCGCTTCATCTACCGCATGCTGAAACTGGCCGTGCTGTTCCTGATGGGACGCCGCACGCCTGCGGCCACGGCCACGGTCAACTTGCATAAATAAACCGCAAGCTGATCATGCCAAAACAGGGAGCCTTCTTCGGAAGGCTCTTTTTTTGGCGGTCGCCAGGCTCAGCTGCCGCTTGGCGGTGGTGGCGTGGTGCCAGTTCCCGTGCCTCCGGTTCCCGTACCTGTACCCGTTCCACCCGTGCCGGAGCCGCTGGTGCCGCCCGTGCCCGATCCGCCCGTGCCACCTGTGCCACCCGTTCCCGGCGTGGTGGTGCCACCCGGTGGCGTGGTGGTACCGTCAGGCGTGGTCGTACCTGGCGTGGTGCCGCCCGGAGTGGTGGGCGTGGTGGTGTCAGCCGGTGGCGTGGCGGGCGTGGTCGGGGTATCGGCCGGTGGAATGGCCGGCGCCGGATTGGTGGCGGCTGGCGAGTTGGCCGTGCCGGTATCCTCGCGCTTGTTGCAACCGGCCAGCAGCGCGCACAGGATGGCGCTGCCGAAGACAAGTTTGCTGGTGGTGGTCAATGTTGCCGTCATGATTTTCCCTTTCGGTTGAGAGCCTGTCAGTGGAAGCCGTTGCGGAGCTGTAACAAGGCTGGCATCGCTTGCAAAAATTAGAGTCAATCGTGGGCCACAGGTTCACGGCTTTTCGGAAACTACAGGGATGGCGCAGAGGAACACGTGATTGTGTTTGCGCTGGCGCAAACAACGGTGTGAAATCGGAGTCGGGCCAGGACGAGTGTCCTGGCCGCGTGGTCTGAGGTACGCTTATTTGCTGCCGACTTTGCTCACTTCCACCTGCCAGTCCACGCCCGATTCGATATGGTGCTTGGCGGCAAAGTCGCCCTGGCTGATGGCCACCGCCACGTCCAGCAGGCTGTTCAGGTAGACCAGCGGCTTGCCCTTGGCCACGCCGCCAAACGTGTGTTCGAACGGCGCCGTGACTTTCGCTACCTGCTTGCCCTTGTGCAGAATGCGCACTTGCAGCGGGTCGTGCGGTTTGACGCCCAGTTCATCGAGCAGCGCTTTCGGGATATTCGTCCAGACATTGCCATATTTGACGTCCAGCACCGGCACGATGCCGCGGAGGGTATTGCCGTCGCGCACAGCGTGCTGGTACGCAATCTTGACCACCGACTCGCTCGGCAGCACCGGGCCCACCTGTTCATAGGTAATGGCGTTTGATGCCAGGCGCGCGCCCACATAGGCGTACACGTCGCGGCCATGGAAGGTGTACGACTCGGCGGAACCGGCCAGGCGGTTGACCTTTTCATCGATCTCGCGCAGCTCGGCCACGCCGTCGCGCTCGGCGATCAGGGTAAACAAGCCATTGTCGGGGCCGACGAAATAGCGGCCGTTTTTGGTTTTCAGCACCACCGACTTGCGCTGGGTGCCCACCCCCGGATCGATCACGGAAACGAATACCGTGCCCTCGGGCCAGTAACTGGCCGTCTGGTACAAACGGTAGGCGCCGAGCCAGATATCGTAGTCGGGAATCTGGTGCGTCAGATCGGAAATGGTGAGCTTCGGATCGACGCCATAGGCCACGCCATGCATGGCCGAGACGGCGCCGTCGGCGGTGCCGAAATCGGTCATCAGCACCAGCGGCGTGGCGGCCTGGGCGGTGGACAGCAGCAGGGCGCCAAGGCAGGCGCCGGCGACGAGGCGGGAGATTCTGTTAAGGATCATGGAGTCTTTCATTGCTGGTTAAAAGGTATAGCTGAGCTTGGCGTAGAAATACGCGCCGTTCACGCCGATCGGGTTGATGAAATTGTAGGGCAGGGCGCCGCCATAGGTGGCGTTATTGGTTTCCCTCACGCGCTGCGGATAGCGGTCCAGGATATTGTTGCCGCCCACACTGACCGTCAGCTGTTTGGAGAGTTTCAATTGCCCTTCCAGGTCCAGCGACCAGACGGCGCCGAAGCGCTGCGCCGGGATGCCGTCGATCAGCGGCGCATCGCTGTCATACGAAAAATCTTTCAGTTCGCCGAAGCGCGTGGCGCGCGCCTGCACGCCCCAGCTTGCGCCCTGCCAGTCGGCGCCCAGGATCAGCTTGCTGTTCGGCGAGGCGTTCTTGATGCGGAACAGGCTGGTGTCGGTCAGCAGGGTCAGGTCCGGGTCGATGGCGGCCAGCGCGGTCGAACTCTGGCGCACCTTGTCGAGGCTGGTCTTGTTCAGGTTCAGCGCCGCGTTCAGGTTCAGTTTGCCGCCAGCGAACCCCAGGTCGTGGTTCAGCACCACGTCGAGGCCTTTTGTGCGCGTGTCGAGCAGGTTGGCCAGGTAGGCCACCGACTGGATATCGCTGCGCCCGTGCTGTGTCAGGTAGGCCGTCACGGCGTCGCTTTGCAAGTCGCTCGAACGCGTGATGCGGTCGCGGATGCGGATTACATAGGCATCCACCGTCAGGCTGGTGGCCCTGGTCGGCTTCCAGGCCAGGCCCAGCGACAGATTGGTCGATTTTTCCGGCTTTAAATCCTGCGCGCCGAAGCTGCGGGCCAGGCTGTCGCTGGCCGGCAGCAGGGCCGACGTCTGCAGCGCCGTGCCGTCTGTATTGAAGTTCAGGGTGGCGAAGCGGAAACCCGTTTGCACCAGCGCCGGCGCCCGGAAACTGTTCGACAGCGAACCGCGCACCAGGAAGTCGTCGGTGACCTTGTAGCGGGTCGACAATTTACCGGTGCTGGCGCTGCCGAAGTCGCTGTAGTCGGAATAGCGGGCGGCGGCGCCCACCAGCAGGCGCGGCGTCAGGTCGGTTTCCGCGTCGAGGTAGATGGAACGGATCTGGCGGCTGCCGTCGTAAGCATCGGACGGACGCAGGCCCGGGCCCGCTTGCGCACCGGGTGGCGCGTCGGTGAGGCTGCCTGCCGCATACGAGGCCGGGTCGCCGGCCGAACTTTGATAGGTTTCGCGCATCCATTCGGCGCCGATGGCCAGGTTCAAGGCAGCCGGCAGGCCGATCTCGACAGCGCGCGTGGCGTCCAGGTTCAGCGCGTTCTGGCGGAAATCAAAACTGGCCAGGTGAAAACTGGTGGGGCTGGCCGCGCCGAGGGACGCGTTGACGGAGTGGCTGACGCCGTAGTCGAAGCGGTCGCCGCCGTGGCGCGCGCTCAGGTCCCAGCTCCAGCTGGCCGTGCTGCCGCGCAGGCCGGCCACCAGGCTGACGTCGCGCTTGTCGCCATTGGTGACGGGGCGGTAGCCGTTCGGGTACAAGGCCAGCACGTTCGACGGGTCGCCCGGATAGCGGAAATAGGCGCTGCCGTCGGACTTGCGGTCGTTGACGGTGGCAAACGAATACAGATCGAGACCATTTTCAAGCGGCAACAGCGCATTATAAAAAGCATAGTTGTTGTGCTGGCGCGAGTCGCCCGACTTGAACACCACCTTGCCGTCCAGCGCCTGGTCGGCCGGCGTGAAGTTGTACGAGGTCCAGCCCGCGTCGCTGGGGCCGGCACGTTCGGTGGGCGAGCGGCGCCGCGTTTCCGCGCCAAAACGGAAATAACCGGCCTCGCCCAGCGGCACGCCATAGTCTGCGTTGACGATGGTGGTCTGGCCGTCGGTCAGGGTCTGGTCCGTCGGGTCAAATTTGGTATGGTTGGCGCCGTAACTGACCGAGGCCGAGCCGCCGGTGCGGGCTTTTTTCAGCACGATATTGATCACGCCGGCCACCGCGTCGCTGCCGTACTGGGCGCCGGCGCCGTCGCGCAGGATTTCGATATGGTCGATCGCGCCCGGCGGGATCGCATTGATGTCGACCGGCACCGTGCCCGAAAAGCTGCTTTCCGTGTCCAGCACGGCGCTGGTATGGCGGCGCTTGCCGTTGATCAAGACCAGCACCTGGTCCGGCGCCAGGCCGCGCAGCTGGATGCCGCGCACCGAGTCCGACGCGCCGCTCGATTCGATGCGCGGAAAGTTGATCGACGGCGACAGGTTTTGCAGCGCCGCACCGACATCGCCGCTCGACAGCGCATTGCTCACTTCGCGCGCGCCGAAGCGGTCGATCGGCACCGCGCTGTCGAACACGGTGCGGTTGCGCACGCGCGAACCGACCACGGTCACCTGGTCGATGCTGGCCGTGTCGGTGGTGTCGGGTGCTTCCTGCGCCGAGACGTGAGCCGCGCCCAGCATGGCGCAGGCCAGCACGATGGCGCGCAAGGGTGTGGCGGGGACGGTGGCGGAAAAATGGCGAGATGGCACGGCGGTCCTTTAAGCTTGATCATGTGGAAACAGTTGACCGAAGCTTAAGGGAGTGTGGCGCCGGCGCTAACGATTCTTTCCGGATATGCTTATGCCTGTTGTTTTCATGTGGCCAGATGCCTGAGCAAGGCCGGCACCTCGGCCGGAATCTCGCGCGCCAGGTAACCCAGTATGCCGAAGCGCAAGGCCAGATGTTCGCCCGCCAGCGCATGCAGGGCGATGCCCCAGGCGCAGGCCTGCTCCAGAGGCGCGCCGCGCGCGGCCAGGCCCGTGATGATGCCGGCCAGGGTGTCGCCCGAACCGGAAATGGCCAGGCCCACATTGCCGCCTTCATGCGACCAGCACTGGCCGTCCGGCGTGGCGATGATGGTCAGCGCGCCTTTGAGCGCCACCACCGCGTTCCAGCGCTGCGCCGCGGCGAGCGCCGCGCCTTGCGGGTCGGCCAGGATGGCTTCCTTGGACTGGCGCGTCAGGTGCGCCATCTCACCCGCGTGCGGCGTGATCAGTACCGGCTGGGCAAAACGGAAGTTGCCCGGGTTGCAGACCACGTTCATGGCGCAGGCGTCGATAATGATGCGGCTGTTGGCAAACACGGGCAACAGGTTGCGCATCAATTCGCAACTGGCCGCGTCGTCGCTCATGCCGGGCCCCACCAGCACCGCGCTGACCTTGCCGGCCAGCGGCGCCAGCCGGTCTTTCGCTTCGCGCCGAAAACCGCCGTGCGCGGTTTCTTCCAGCGCGATCACCTTTGCTTCCGGCATGGCGATCGCCACCTGCGGCGCCACGCTGGCGGCCGTGGCCAGGGTCAGCTTGCCGGCGCCCGCGCGCAGGGCGGCCGTGGCGGCCAGCAAGATGGCGCCCGGCATCTCGCGCGAGCCGCCGATGACCAGCAAATGGCCGCGCACTTCCTTGTCGCCATCGGGCGTCGGCATCGGCAGCGGCCAGCCGCGCAGCAGGGCCGGCGTAATATCGGTGGCGGTGGTGTCCATATGCTCTCCTGGTCAGGCCTTCGGCGCGGCCGGCATGTCGGGCTGGGCCGTGACGGGCGTGCCCGATTCGACCAACGGCGCGACGAAATTGCACAGGTCCAGCTGCAGCTTGCCGTGCTTGCCCAGGGCGGGATTGAAGGCGTAGGAAGTGACGCCGCAGTTGGGTACGTCGGCCGCCTTGTCGATCGCCAGGATGGCCTGCTCGTCGCAGCGTTCGAGCAGGTAGCGGAAGCAGTTGACGATCACCTGGTGGCCGACGATCAGCACGCGCTCGCCGCGGTATTCGCGCGTGACGGTGTCGAGCACGCTGCGCAGGCGCAGAATCACGTCGCACCAGCTTTCGCCACCGGGTGGGCGGAAATAAAACTTGCCCACATGCTGGCGCTGCTCGTGCAGTTCCGGGTATTTGCTGGCGATGCCGTGCACGGTCAGCCGGTCGAGAATGCCGAATTCCTTTTCGCGCAGGCGCTCGTCGGCCACCACCGACACCAGGCTCGATTTGTCGAGTTTGCCCAGCACCGCCTGCGCCGTTTCACGCGCGCGCACATACGGCGAATACAGCACCACGGTCGGTTGTTGTTCAGGGGGAAGTGTGACGAACCAGTCGCCCAGCGCCTGGGCCTGCTGTTCGCCGAGGGTCGACAGGGGCACGTCGACATCGCGCTCGGCGATGCTGATCAGCAGCTGTTTTTCTGCTTCGGCGGTATCGCGCGCCACGTTGCCGGCACTCTGGCCATGACGCACGATCCACAGTTGTTGCGGCCATTTCTGTTCCATCGCCTGCCTCTTTCGTCCATATCAATTGATTATCAATATAGACGAAAGCGGCAAACGGTGGCGCTCAGGTGCTGAGGCTTACACTGCGTGCTCGGCCTCGTCCAGGTCGGCTGCCGTCTCGCTGTTGTAGACGGCCAGGTCGGTCTGCCCCATGACGCGGCTGGTGACGGTGCCGGCCGTGATCGAGCCGCTGACGTTGAGCGCGGTGCGGCCCATGTCGATCAGCGGTTCGACCGAAATCAGCAGGCCGGCCAGCGCCACCGGCAAGTCCATCGCCGACAGCACGATCAGCGCGGCAAAGGTGGCGCCGCCGCCGACGCCGGCCACGCCGATCGAGCCGATGGTGACGATCGCCAGCAAGGGCAGCAGGAAGCTGACGGTAAATGGATCGACGCCGACGGTCGGCGCGATCATCACGGCCAGCATGGCCGGATAAATGCCGGCGCAGCCGTTCTGGCCGATGGTCGAACCGAACGAGGCGGCGAAGTTGGCGATGCCTTCCGGCGTGCCCAGGCGTTTTGTCTGGGTCTGCACGCTCATTGGAATCGACCCGGCGCTGGTGCGCGAGGTGAACGCAAACGCCAGCACGGGAAACACTTTTTTCACGAAGCGCAGCGGGTTCAGTCCGGTGCCTGCGATGATCGCCAGGTGCACCAGGAACATCAAGATCAGGGCGCTGTACGAGGCCACCACGAAGTTGATCAGTTTCAGTATGTCGGTGTAGCTCGAACTCGACACGACTTCAAACATCAGCGCGAACACGCCATACGGCGTCAGGCGCAGCACCAGCGTGACCATGCGCATGACGATGGCGTGCGCCACTTTCATGAACTGCTCGAAGGAAGCGAAGATCTCGGGCTTTTTCGCGGCGATGCCGGTGGCCGAAATGCCGATAAAGATGGCGAAGACCACCACCGCGATGGTCGAGGTCTTGCGCGCGCCCGTCATGTCGAGGAAGGGGTTGGCCGGCACAAAGCTGATCAGCAGTTTCGGCAGCGACAGGGCCTTGGCCGTTTCCAGCGAACCTTGCAGCTGAACGCCGCGCGCCACTTCGGCCGCGCTCGAGGTCAGCCCGACGGCGGTCAGGCCAAACAATTTCGCCATCAGGATGCCGATGGTGGCCGCCACCGTGGTGGTGACCAGCAGGATGCCGATGGTCAGCAGGCTGATCTTGCCCAGCGAACTGGCGTCCTTGAGTTTCAAGATCGCCGAGATGATGGAGACCATGATCAACGGCATGATGATCATCTGCAGCAGTTTCACATAGCCGCTGCCGACGATGTCCAGGTATTCATTGGTGCCGGCAATGGCGGCCGAGTCGGCGCCATAGATGGCTTGCGCGGCCGCGCCCAGCAGCACGCCCAGGCCCAGGCCGGTAAATACGCGCACCGTAAACGTGGCGTGGCGGCTTTGCTGGCGGAACATGAAGGCGAACACGATCAGCGCGACGATCAGATTGAGAATGATGGTAATTGCCATAGAGGGGCCTTATCCTGACTTTCTTGGTTTTGATTTACTTACGGCATTTTATAGAACTTTGCTGCATGAAACATGGCGCCTGCTGTGGCGCCGAAGGGCAGGCACTCTACCGTACTATGGGGGCGTACAGGCCGAACTGGCTGCGAATATTACGCTATATGGATATGTCGGCCTGTTATAAGCCATCGGGTGGATAGTAGAATGCGAAGTTTCGTGTCAGCATGGCACGCTTGCCTGATGCATAACAGGCGTATTACCAGACCAGGAAAACATGAACCAATTGAATCAAGCACAGGTGCTGAACGCGGAAGAACGGCTGCGCCTGGCCATGATGGATTCCGACGTGGCGCAACTGAATTGCCTGCTGGCCGACGATTTGCTGTTCACCAATCACCTGGGCCATCTGCTCAGCAAACAGGCCGACCTGGCCGCGCATGAACAGCGCCTGCTGACGATTACCGAACTGCACGCATCCGAGCAGCAGGTGCGCATCCAGGGCAACGTGGCGGTGGTCTCGGTGCGCATGCGGCTGACAGGCACCTATCATGATGCCGAAACGCATGGCGACTTCCGCTTTACGCGCGTATGGGCGCAGTCTGCCGACGGCGCCTTGCAAGTGATCGCCGCCCATTCCGGCGTCGTCGCGTAAGGGCCGGCCATGGATCATCGCTCCAAAGGCTGGCTGGTGGAAGCCATTATCGCGGCCGGACCGGCCACCGTGGCCGTCGCCGGCGGCTTTCCCGTGTTGCTGTACAACCTGGTGCGGACCTACTCGGACGCGCCGGAAGCCAATACCGTGACGGCGCTGCTGCTGGCCGCCAGCCTGTGGGCGCTGGTGGAATTCTGGCGCATCGCGCTGGCGACCGTGGCGCGCAAGGCGTATGCCTTCGACTGGCGTTTCTGGGCGGCCGTGGCCGGCTTCCTGGCCGCCGCCGTGCATTTCCTGCCCGCCATGCCGGCCGGGCTGGCGTTGCTGCTGGTGGTGCTGCCGGCGCTGGCCTGGCTGCACTTTATTTTGCTGCAGGCAAAACGGCCGCGCGGCTGAGGCTATAATTTGTCACTGAGTTCCTGTCACCTTAGGCGCAAGCCCTTCATTTTGAAAGAGTATCGATGAAAGCTCTGTTTGTATTGCTGTTCGTATCCGGTAGCGCCCTGGCCGATGATGCCGCCATGCTGCAATGCCGCTCGATTGCCGAGGTGCCGGCCCGCGTGGCCTGCTATGACGCGATTCCGGTCGGCGCGGCCGCGCCGCTGGCCGCTCCTGCCGTGGCCGTGGCCGCTGCCGCTGCCGCGCCCACGCCGCAGCAGCGCGAACAGGCGTTCGGCATGGCAACCGTCAAGGCGCCCAAGTCGGTCACGCCCGAACAGGACAATTCGATCAGCTCGACCATCGCCGGCCGTTTTGATGGCTGGAGCGGCAATGAACTGATCAAGCTGTCGAATGGCCAGGTATGGCGCATCGTCGACGGCAGCTCCGCCGTGCTGTCGCCGATGACCGATGCCAAGGTGAAGGTCGAGCGTAACGTCATCGGCACTTACTTCCTGAAGATCGAAGGCACGAATAACTCGCCGAAAGTGCGGCGGGTGCAGTAAAGCTGAAAGTGACGCCATGCGGACGCAGCTTCCTGTAGCCGATACGCTGGCCTCGCTTGCCGAGCTGGTCCATGCACTGGACTGGCTCGAACCGAATTACCTGACGAAACATTTCGCCCAGGCCGCCACCGCCCGCGACATGCATGAAGTCATCCTGGAGTTCAGTTACGCCGCCAATTCCAAGGCGCTGCGCGATACGGGCGAGGAGCGCGTGCACAAGCTGCTGAACGACATCCTGCCGTTGACGGCGACGCTCAGGGATTTCTTTACCATCAACTTGTGGCCAGCCTCGACCGCGCAACTGCAGAGTTGGAAGCACGCGCTATCCACCGCGCCGAGCGGCAAATATGCATTCCGCGATGACGGCTCGATCAGGATCAGCCTGCTGGACGCCGACTTGCACGGTGCGAGCCTGTCGGTGCGGCGCATCTGGAGCCATGTCAGCGATTTTTCAGGTTCCGTGACCGAGGTCGAGCTCAAGCTGGAGGCGGAGCAGGCCGCCGAATTCAAGGCCAGGCTGGCCAGCTTGCGTACTTTCCCCTTGCCGCTATAAGTAACCGCCAATAAATTCTTGTGATTTCTGACTTCCATAACCGGCGCTCTGCTGCGTTGCCAACTGCTAGCAGTGCTCGCACTGCGTCGCAGCTGGCGCCTTGCATATCATCCGGTTCTGTTCGTCATAACTTCACAATAATTTCCTGACGATTACTTAGTCCTGCTCGTCGATCCATACGATGCGCCCGTTGCCAGCCTCATGCAGGTGCGCCAGCAGGGCGCTGGCGGCGCCCTCGGCCAGGCTGAAATCGAACAGCACCGCGTCGCTGTGCGCCACTTCCAGCAAGGTGGCGCCGGCCGCATCGAGTTCGCGCCGCAGCATGCCTTCCATCGCATACGGCACCGTGCAGGCTAGCCGCCGCTGGCGCACGATGGCCGTCTTTTCCGCCTGCAGCAGCGCCTGTGCCACGCTGTCGGTGTAGGCCCGCACCAGCCCGCCCGCGCCCAGTTTCACGCCACCCCAATAGCGTACCACGGTGGCCAGTACCCCTTCCAGGTCCTGGTGGCGCAGCACGTCGAGCATCGGCCGCCCGGCCGTGCCGCTCGGCTCGCCATCATCGACCGCCGCCGACTGCCCGCCCGCCAGCAGCGCCCAGCACACGTGCACCGCGCCCGGATGCCGGGCTTTCAAGCCGTTGACGACCTGCTGCGCGCTGGCGCGGTCCGCCATCGGCTGCACGCAGCCGATAAAACGGCTTTTCTTGATGATCAGTTCGCTGTGAACGGGGGCGGCGATGGTGAAGGGCATGGTGGCAAGGTTGGATGGACTGCCGGCATGATAGAACATGCGCGCTGAAATGCAAAAAGCCAACCGTTGAAGGTTGGCTTTTTACGTACTGCAATTGCTGCAAATTCTTGGTAGGCCGTGCGGGATTCGAACCTGCGACCAACGGATTAAAAGTCCGCTGCTCTACCAGCTGAGCTAACGACCCAAGGGCGGCTATTATGACCGGCGCGGGGAAATTTTGCAAGGCGTGGCCGGCGATTATTTCGACGACAGCGTCGAACGCAGCGCATGCGGGCCGTGTGCCAGGTGTTCCTTCAGGAACGCCACGCAGGCATTCACCTTGGCAGAACTGGCGGCGCGCGTGCCGGTCATGGCCCATAGATCAGCCGGCTCGTGGTATTCGGGCAGCAGGCGCACCAGCTTGCCTTCGGCGATCTGCGTGGCCACGTCCCATTCCGACAGCAGCACGATGCCGTGGCCATCGATGGCCCAGTCCAGCACCACCTCGCCCTGGTTCGAGCCGAAGCGGCCATGCACCCGGACCGATTCAGGACCGCGCGGCCCGACCAGGCGCCAGATGCCCAGGCCCTGTTCGCGGTAGCGCGCCACCAGGCACTGGTGCTGCAGCAATTCCTCGGCGCGGCGGGGCTCGCCGTGGGCGCGCAAATAGGCCGGCGACGCGCAGACGATGCGTCCGCCACGCGCCAGCAGGTGGCCGATCAATTGCTGCTGGGGCGGCTCGCCGACACGAATGTCGATATCGAAACCTTCGCCGATCAGGTCGACGGCGCGGTCGGCCAGCTCCAGCCAGATATCGAGTTGCGGATAGCGCCTGGCCAGCAGCGACAGTACCCGCGACACCTGGTTGCGGCCGATATGCGGGCTGGTACTGACGCGCAGCGAACCGGCCGGTTCCTTGCGGTGGCTGGCGATGCTTTCGGACAGCGCCGCCATATCGTCGATCATCTTGCGCGCGCTCTGGTGGACCAGTTCACCGTCGGCGCTCATCACCATGCGCCGCGTGGTGCGGTGGAACAGTTTCACGCCCAGCTGGCTTTCCAGCACGGCGATGCGCTTGCTGACAAAGGCGGGCGAGGCGCCCAGCTCTGCGGCGGTGGCGATGAAGGTGCCGCAGCGCACGACCGTGCAAAACACTTTCAGGTCGGACAACAGCGGTTCGTTGGTGGCAGGGATCATGGGAATCTCGTTTCTGCTAGGCATTATAAACAGTCTTTCGGCGTAGTTCGCCTGCCGTATTGACAGCGCTGCCCGCTAGCACAAGTGGGCGCCATACGTGCACGATTTGCGACGGTTTCTGACAACACGCTGCGTGATTAATCTGCACCTGTTTGCCTGCTACAGTCCCGTCCGTAACTGGAAGCGACACACAATCCGGCAGTCCTGGCCGAAGAATAGTGTCATTTCCTTGCGCCTGGCCGTCATTCACCACGATTCGTGATGGATGTGGCGCAGCGCATCCCTCGTTTTTTAATATCGCAAGCCTGCCCGGCACGCCAGTGCGCGGGCGGGCGTAATCGTGAGCAATGATCATGCAAAGAAGAGATGTTTTGACCTCGATGGTGGCGCTGGCCGCCGCCACCGTCAGCACCAGCGCCGTGACCCAGGCCGAAGTGATCAGCAAGGAGCTGCCGTGGGAGCCGGGCGCGGCCAATGCGCCGCAGCCGGCGCGCAAGAGCGGCCTGCTGTATCTGACGCCGGCCGAAGCCCTGGTGCTGGGCGCAATCGCCGACCGGCTGATCCCTGCCGACGAACTGAGCATCGGCGGCAAGGACGCGGGCTGCGTCGAGTTCATCGACCGCCAGCTCGACGGCAGCTACGGCAAGGCGATTTCGCTGTACCGCCTGGGGCCGTTCTACCAAGGCACCGATGCGCAAGGCCCGCAGTTGCAGCACACGCCGGCCGAACGCTACCGCCTGGGCCTGGCGGCGCTGGCCGGCTACACGCACAAGCAGCACGGCAAACCCTTCGATGCGCTGGACGCCGCCACCCAGGACAAGATCCTGGTGGCGATGGAAACCAATACCCTGGCGCTGGGCCCGGTCGACGGCAAGGCGCTGTTCGAACTGGTGCTGCAAAACGTGCGCGAAGGCTTTTTGTCCGATCCGCTGTACGGCGGCAACAAAGGCATGGCCAGCTGGAAGATGCTGGGCTTTCCCGGCGCGCGCTACGACTTTCGCGACCATATGGACAAGAAGGGCCAGAAACTGGTCTTCATGCCGACCAGCATGGTCGACAACAGCCTGTAGTTTTCACTGCAGCGCATCGATACGATAACAAGGATTAACCGTGAATAAAATACGTCCGAAAGCCGACGCCGTGATCGTCGGGCTGGGCTGGTGCGGTTCGCTGATGGCCGAAGAGCTGTCGCGCGCCGGTTTGAATGTGGTGGCGATCGAACGCGGCGCCTGGCGCGAAGCGGCGACCGACTTTCCGCCGTCGGTCGACACCGACGAATTGCGCTGGGACACCCGGCGCAGCATGCTGATGCCGCCCGCCGTCGAGGCGCTGACCTTCCGCAATACCTCCAGTGAACGGGCGCTGCCGATCCGCGACTGGAGCTGCTTCGAATTCGGCTACAACGTCGGCGGCGCCGGCACCCACTGGGCCGGCATGGCCTGGCGCTTTACGCCGTTTGACTTCCAGCCGGCGACCATGACAAAAGCCCGTTACGGCCAGCAGCAGCTGGTCGACGGCCTGATCGTGCAGGACTGGGGCGTCACCTATGCCGATCTGGAGCCGTATTACGACCGCTTTGAAAAGATCGCCGGCATTTCCGGTATCGCCGGCAACCTCGACGGCAAGCTGGTCGAGGGCGGCAATCCGTATGAGGGGCCGCGCAAGAACGACTATCCGCTGCCGCCTTTGAAAACCACGCGCCTGACCGACATCTTTGAAAAAGGCGCCAAATCGCTGGGCCTTAAACCGTTCATGGTGCCGGCCGCGCAGACTTCGGGCGCCTACACCAACCCGCTGGGCGTGAAGATGGGGCCGTGCACCTATTGCGGCTACTGCCTGTACTACGGCTGCGGCAACTGGTCCAAGGGCAGCCCGAACGCCTGCGTGATTCCGGCGCTGATGACACGCGACAATTTTTCAGTGATCACCAACGCCACCGTCATCAAGGCCAACCTGGCCGACGACGGCAAGACGGCCACCGGCGTCACCTATGTCGACAAGGACGGCCAGCAGTGGGAACAGCCGGCCGGCATCGTCGTGTTTTCCGCCTTCCAGGCGCAGAATGTGCGCCTGTTGCTGTTGTCGAAAATCGGCCAGCCCTACGATCATGCGAAAAAAGAAGGCGTGGTTGGGCGCGCCTACTGTTTCCAGACCGTTTCGGGCGCCAGCATCTTCTTTGAAGACGAGCAGCTGAACCAGTATATGGGCGCCGGCGCTTTGTCGCAGCAGGTCGATGACTACAACGGCGACAATTTCGACCACAAGGGCCTGGGCTTTATCGGCGGCGCCGGCATTCTGGTGGTGTCGCGCGGCTCTCGTCCGATCGGCAATACCGACTTTTTGCCGCCTGGCACGCCACGCTGGGGCAGCGACTGGAAAAAGGCGTATACCCACGCGTTCCAGAACGGCACCGTGGTGTTCGGCCAGGGCACCAGCTATGCGCACCAGGATGCGTATCTGGACCTCGACCCGACCTACAAGGACCAATATGGCTTGCCGCTGATGCGCATGACCTTCGATTTCAATGAAAACGACCGCCGTTCGGCCAATTTCATCGAACAGCGCAGCGTCGAGATCGCCAAGGCCATGGGCGCGAAAACCGTGGTGCCGACCAATTCGGCGCGCGGAAAATTCACGCCGTACGACTTTGCCAGCGACCATACCATCGGTGGCGCCGTGATGGGCGAAGACCCGAAAACGAGCGTGCTGAACCGCTACCAGCAGAGCTGGGACGTGCACAACGTGTTCGTCTCGGGCGCATCCTCGTTCCCGAACAACGCCGGCTACAACCCGACCGCCACCATCGGCGCGCTGACCCTGTGGACGGCGCGCGCCATCATCGAGCAATACCTGAAGCAACCTGGCCCCCTGGTAAAGAGCTGACATGAAAAAACATCGCACTTTGAATATGCTGGCGATCGCCGCCTTGCTGGTGGGCGCATATGCACTCGCTGACAGCCCCGCCTTGCCGGCCAAGGCGGGTGACGGCCTGGTTGGCGCGCCGGGCGGCAAACAGGCCGTGGCGCCACCTGCGCCAGGCCGCGGCGCGGCGATCGCGCGCGGGCGCTATATCGCCGAAGCGGGCGACTGCGTGGCCTGCCATACGGTGCCGCACAGCGGCCAGCCGTTCGCCGGCGGCCTGGCCCTGGAAACACCATTTGGCAAGCTGGTAGCCAGCAATATCACGCAGGACGTCAAGACCGGCATCGGCGGCTGGACCGAGGAGGAATTCACGCGCGCCGTGCGCCTGGGCAAAGGCAAGCACGGCCAGTACCTGTATTCGGCCATGCCGTATCCGGCCTATAACAAGGTCACCGACGCCGACATGCACGACCTGTGGCTGTACATGCAAACCATCAAGCCGGTGTCCAGGCAGGTGGAATCGAACCAGCTGCCATTCCCGTTCAATATCCGCACCCTGATGTGGGGCTGGAATCTGCTGTTCTTCGACAAGAAGCCGTTCCAGCCGGACAGCACCCAGTCCATGGAATGGAATCGTGGCGCCTACCTGGTCGAAGGCCTGGCACACTGCGCCGCCTGCCATACGGCCAAGAATGTCCTCGGCGGCGACAGCAGCAAGAAGCTGCAGGGCGGCACGCTGCAAGGCTGGTTCGCGCCCGAGATCACGGGCGACAAGCAACACGGCCTGGGCGCCTGGTCGCTCGACGATACGGTGACTTATCTGAAGACGGGCGCCAATGGTTTTACGGTGGCCTCAGGCCCGATGGCCGAAGCGGTGGAGAACTCGACCCAGCACATGACGACGGCCGACCTGCGGGCGATGGCCGTCTACCTGAAAAGCCTGCCCGGCTCGCAGGCGGCGCGGCCGGCGCCGGTGCCCGCGACGGACAAGCAGATGCTGCTGGGCGCCAAGGTCTACGACATCAACTGCGCCGCCTGCCACGCCAGCAATGGCAAGGGCATCAGCAGCATGGTCACGGCGCTGGCCGGCAATGGTTCGATCCAGGCGCCCGTTGACAGCAATCTGGTCAACGCGATTCTGCGCGGCACGCGCGGCGCCATTACGCACGCCAACCCGACCGGCGCGGCGATGCCCAGCTTTGCCTGGAAACTGACGGATGGCCAGGTCGCCGCCGTCAGTACCTATATCCGCAACAGCTGGGGCAATGCGGCATCGGCCACCAGCGAGGGCAGCGTGGCCAAGGCGCGCAAGCAGCTGGCGCTGCCGGCGCAAACCGTGTTCGTGGCCGGCAAATAGTGATCTGGCTTACAGCTTGCGCTTGATGTTCAGCGGCCCATAACCCTGGCAGGTCGGCATCATCTCGATGCGGTTGATGTTGATGTGTGGCGGCAGCGTGGCGATCCAGTAGGCGGTCTCGGCGATGTCTTCGGCCGTCAGGGGCTGGGTGCCTTCGTAGACCTTGGCCGCCGCCGCATCGTCGCCTTTTAAACGCACGTTCGAAAACTCGGTGCCGCCGCACAGGCCAGGCGCCAAATTGGTGGCGCGCACGCCGGTGCCCACCAGGTCGGCGCGCAAGTTGAGGGTGAACTGCTCGACGAAGGCCTTGGTGGCGCCGTACACATTGCCGCCGGGGTAGGGCGTGTCACCGGCCACCGAACCGAGGTTGATGATGGTGCCGCTGCCGCGCGCCACCATCGCCGGCAGCAGCGCGCGCGTCATGGCGACCAGGCCGCTGATATTGGTGGCGATCATGGTGTCCCAGTCTTCCAGCGACGCCTCGTGTGCCGGCGCCACGTTCAGCGCCAGGCCGGCGTTGTTGATCAGCACATCGATGGTTTGCCAGGCGGCCGGAATGCTGTCGAGCGCGGTGCTGATCGAAACCTTGTCGGTCACGTCCAGCAGCAGCGGCAGGGCGGCCTCGCCCAGTTCGGCGGCCAGCGCCTGCAGGCGGTCGGCGCGGCGCCCGCTGATGATCACCTGGTGGCCATTGCGAACGAAAGTGCGTGCCATCGCGGCGCCAAAGCCGGCGGTGGCGCCGGTAATAAAGACGATCATCGTGTGTCCTTGCGAGATAAAAAAGAGGTGGGATAAATTGTAGTCGAATTAGCGCCTTGTATCATGGCCATGCCCGCCCTGGAAAGGCGGGCCTTTGTCCACTGTTCAAGGAGCCAACATGCCGCTGATTTCCCATTTGGACCATCTGGTGCTGACCTGCACCGACCTGGAGGCAACCAGGCATTTCTACACGACCGTGCTGGGAATGGAACTGCAAAGCTTTGGCGCCGGCCGTATCGCTTTTCGCTTCGGTAACCAGAAGATCAACCTGCATCAGCGCGGCGCCGAGTTCGAGCCGAAGGCGCATCTGCCGGTGCCCGGCGCGCTCGACCTGTGCTTTATTGCCGCCGTGACGCTCGATGAGGTGATCGCGCACCTCAACCAGCAGGGCTGGCCAATTGTGGAAGGGCCGGTGCAAAGGACCGGCGCCACCGGACCGATACGCTCGATTTATCTGCGCGACCCTGACCTGAACCTGATCGAGATATCGGAAACGATGGCTTGAGCGTCGCTGCTCGGTGCCTTCTTGCCGGGCCTCGGCGTTGTTGCCGTCAGTCGCCGCCTGCCTTTGTATTCTTTGCGCAGCGCCTTGGCATACTGATTTGCCTGAATGCAGTCCAGGCATTTTTGCGTTAATATGGATAGGTACCCTACCTATCTATAAATTCGTCATGACCGATACCGATACCATCTCCGCCATACCCGAGCGCGCCCTGGCGCTGTCCGATGAACTGCGCGTCGCTTTCAAGCGCCTGATGCGTTCGATGCAGCGCGAAGGCGGCGAGCTCGCGCCGAACGTGTCGATGATGCAGTACATGCTGCTGGCGCTGGTGCAGGAGCAGCCCGGCATCGGCGTGGCCGCGCTGGCGCGCCTGCAGAATGTGCGCGGCCCCACCATCAGTGCGCAGATCAAGTCGCTGGAAGAAGCGGGACTGGTCGAGCGCAGTGCGCCCGATCCGCTCGACAAGCGGCGCTCGGGCCTTCAGCTGAGCGCCGGGGGCTTGCGCACGCTCGATACCCTGCGCGCACGGCGCCGCGATGCGCTGGCGCGGCGCATTGCCCGCCTGTCGCCCGAACAAACCGACGCATTGGCGGCCGCCATGCAGCCACTGCTGGAACTGGGGCAGTCATGAACGACGCAAGCAAACACACCGCCGCCCCCATCACCGAACGCGAAGTGCGCGCCGTGTATATTGGCCTGATGGCCGTGCTGGGCCTGGGCGCGCTGGACCAGAGCATCGTCGCCACCGCCTTGCCGCGCATCGTCGATGATCTGGGCGGCATGGCGCATCTGTCGTGGGTGGTCACCGCCTATGTGCTGGCGTCGACCGCCACCATGCCGCTGTACGGCAAGCTGGCCGACCAGTATGGCCGCCGGCCGATGATCTTTACGGCGCTGTTGACCTTTTTGCTCGGGTCGGTCTTGTGCGGGCTGGCGCAGAACATGACGGAACTGATCATCTTCCGCGCGATCCAGGGACTGGGGGCGGGTGGTTTCATGCCGCTGGCGCAGATCATTATCGGCGATATCGTGCCGCCGGCCGAACGCGGCAAGCGGCAGGGCATGGTGCCGATCGTGTTTGCCGTCACCAGCGTGCTGGGGCCGGTGCTGGGCGGCGTGATTACCGATGCGCTGTCGTGGCACTGGATTTTCTATGTCAACCTGCCGGTCGGTGCGGTGGCCTTTTATATTATCGCGAAGGCGATGCGCAAACCGGTCAAGGCGCACGCGCACAAGATCGATTACCTGGGCTCCATCCTGCTGACCGGCGCCATCACGGCCGCCCTGCTGGTGCTGGCGCTGGGTGGCACCGAGTGGCCGTGGGACGGCCTGGCGGTCAAGCTCAGCGCGGGCCTGGCCCTGCTGATGGCGGCCTGGCTGCTGCTGCATGTGCGCCGGGTCGATGAGCCGGTGCTGCCGCCCGATCTGTTTTTGAACCGCACCTTCAATATCGCCAGCCTGGTGATGGCGATGACCTTCATGGGCCTGATGGGCGCCAGCGTGTTCTTTCCGCTGTTTTTCCAGCTGGTGATGGGGACGAGTCCGGCCGAATCGGGCGTGATGACGGTGGCGATGATGGTGGGGTTGGTGCTGTCGTCGCTGCTGAACGGCCGCGTGCTGTCGCGCTCGGGCAAATACAAGCTGGTGCAGGTGGTGGGCCTGGGCGTGGCGGTGGCCGCGTTTGGCGTGCTGGCCTGGGCGATGGAGACGGCGCAGGGCTACTGGGTGATCGAGCCGGCCATCTTTTTCCTCGGCGCGGGCCTCGGCCTGGTGATGCCGAACATGACGATTGCGGTGCAGAACGCCTTGCCCCTGTCGCGGCGCGGCGTCGGCACCGCCATGCTGGCATTCTTCCGCTCGCTGGGTGGCTTGCTGGGCGTGACGGCCTCCGGCGCCATCCTCGCGCGCCAGCTGCATGCACATGGCGTGGAGGCGGTGTCGGCGCTGGGCGCGCAGGCGGCAACCCAGACCATCGAGGTGTACCGCCATGCGATCGCCAGCGTGTTTGGCGCCGGCGCGGTGCTGCTGCTATTGGGCTTGTTCGCCTTGCTGTTCCTGCCGGAATTGCCGCTGGAGGGCTTCGAGGCCAAGGGCAAGGCGAACGACGATCAGTAGCGTTCCAGCCAGTGCGCGTACGGCGCCGGCATGGTCCACGAGGCGCGTGGCAGGCCCAGCTCCTTGGCCGCGAAATACGCCCAGTGCGGGTTGGCCAGGTGGGCCTTGCCGACCATCACCATGTCGAGCTGTTCATCCTTCACCACTTGCTCGGCGATGGCAGGCGTGCCAAAGCCCCAGGCCGACGACACCGGTACGCCCGCTTCGCGGCGCACGCGTTCGGCGATCGGACCCATGAAGGCCGGGCCCCAGGGTATCGTCGTGTCGGGAATGGTAAAGCCCATGCTGACGCTGATCATGTCCATGCCGGCGTCCTTGAACTGGCGCACCAGGCCGATCGATTCGAGCAGCGTTTCTTCATCGCGGCCGTCGAATTCGATCACGCCGAAACGGATCGTCAGCGGCAGGTGTTCGGGCCAGACTTCACGCACGGCTGCCAAGGTTTCAAGCAGGAAGCGGCTGCGGTTTTCCAGGCTGCCGCCATAGATATCGTCGCGCTGGTTCGAGTGTTCCGAGAAGAAGCTCTGGCCCAGGTAGCCGTGGGCGAAATGCAGTTCCAGCCATTCGAAGCCCACTTCGCGCGCGCGCACGGCGGCGTCGACGAAATCCTGGCGCACGCGGGCGATATCGTCCAGGGTCATGGCGCGCGGCACTTTGCCCAGGCCGCCGCCAAAGGCGATCGCCGACGGGGCGATGGTCTGCCAGCCGCGTGGATCACCTTCGGCGATATGGTCGTCGCCTTCCCATGGGCGGTTGGCGCTGGCCTTGCGGCCCGCATGGCCGATCTGGATGCCGGGCACGGCGCCGGCTTTCTTGATTTCTTTCACGATCGGCGCGAAGCCTTGCGCCAGCGCGTCGCTCCAGATGCCGGTGCAGCCGGGGGTGATGCGGCCTTCCGGCGAGACCGCCGTCGCTTCGACGATCACCAGGCCGGCGCCGCCGCGCGCCATGCCGGCGTAGTGCGACAGATGCCAGTCATTGGCCAGGCCGTCGATGGCCATGTACTGGCACATCGGCGGCACGGCGATACGGTTGCGCAGGGTGATATCTTTCAGGTGGTAGGGCTGGAACAGGGCGGACATGGTGGCCTTTGCGGAAAATGTTGGATGGTTCGGTACTTCGAAAGTTTTCGAAGAATGGAAGGAGTATAGCTTATCGTGTATGATTCTGCTCATGCGACCACACAAACACCCTGCCGCCAGCGAATTCGTGCTTGAACGCGTGCTGTACGCCCTCAGCGATACCATACGCCTGGGCATCGTGCTGCACCTGGCCCGCGTGGAGGCGGCCGCCTGTGGCGACCTCGACGGCGGGCGGCCCAAGTCCACCGTCTCGCACCATTTCAAGGTCCTGCGCGAAGCGGGGCTGGTGTGGACGGAAAACAGCGGCACCACCCATATGAACCGGCTGCGCCGGGCCGACATGGACAGCCGCTTTCCGGGCCTGCTGGCGGCGATCCTGCGGCAGGTGCCTGCAAACGCGGGTGACAGCTGAGTTGACGTAGAATCTCTGCGATATTGCTGATTTTGCAGCAATCACCGGGGAACCCACACGCATGACAGCTTCAGCGCGATCTGCTTTTTCATGGCTTGCGGCCGCCCTGCTGCTGGCCGCCTGTTCGCCTTACACGGAGCCGCCGGAAGGTCCTTACGCCGGCGTGCTGAAACGCGGCGAAAGCGTCACCGAAGCCACGCCCGCCGGACCATTCACGGCGCTGTCCATCATGTATCGCCAGGGCGGCGGCTTTTTGACGTCGACCCAGATCGCGTCGATGCGGCTGCTGTACCGCGACAGGGTGCTGATCAAGCAGGCCGAAGACCTGACGCGCTGGGATGGCCTGGAGCCGCCCGTGTATTTTGCCGAAGTATTCGAAAAGTACGAGCGGGTGCTGCAGCTGGCCTATGAACGCGACGGCAAGGCGGTGGTGGAAAAACTGCCGCAGGCTGTTCAATACCGTGCCACCAGGGCTTATCCGCACGGTTTTCCGATGGCGTCCGGCCTGCTGTATTTTCCGGGCGACACGCGGCCGGGCTTCCTGTTGCGCGCGCTACCCGTGAAGACCACCGTGCTGCCCGAGACGCTGGCCGATCAGTACAGCCTGTTCGCCCATACCCTGGCCGCGATCTCGCCGGACGGCGCCGCGTTTGCCCTGGTCGACAGCCATGAGGCGCCATCGATGGTGATGGTGGTCGACGCCGATGGCGGCCGGCGCGATGCGATCGCCCTGCCCAGGACGTATCTGCCCGAAGCGCTCGACGAACATGTCAATCCGTATGAGCGCGTGTGGAACTGGGCGCGCACAACACTCGCCTGGTACAGGAATGCGGCCGACAAGTGGGAGGTACGGACAGTGACTGCGGCCACCACGCCGGCCAATGTGGTCGAGGAATTGTTTCTTGATGACGGCTCCGGTTACAGCCAGTGCTTTGCCGCCAGCAACACCCGTTGCCTGCCGGCCTGGCGCAGCGCGAATGCGGCGCAGTTGCAAAAACTATTCGGGCCGGACTACGCGCCGCCGTTCGCCTACGTGCCGCCAGCGGCCACCCGCGCGTTCGGCGCCAACGTCTCGCTGCTGCTGCTTTCCGCGCAGGGAGGCGGCGGCACCGGCGCGGCGTATTCCGCCTATATCGATGGCGCGCAGGAGGCGGTCGTCGCGCAGCTGGCGGCGCGCCTGGAGCGCCGCCATATCGCCTTTGTGCGTGCCGACCAGTGCCCGCGCCGCACCGACTACCGCGGCCGGTGCGAAGCGCTGCTGGCGGAAAAACTCCAGCGCGGCGAGTCGGTCGGGCGCGTGCTGGAGCAACTGATCGCCAGCATGGAAGACCAGCCCGGCGTGCTGTTTATCCTGCCGTCGATGGCCGTGGTGGTGCGGGCGCGGCCGGAGGGCGGCAGCATTATTCAGACCCTGTTGCGCGCGGATTTTTCGCGCAAAGATTAATTCCAGCAGGCAACCGCGCGTCACCTCATTCTCCAGCTCGGCTATCATGTCGGCCTCTCGGGAAAATCCCCGTCCCCGCGCCAGTTCGCGCGAGGGGCGGCGAGAAGTACCTGGCAAGGCAAGGATAGGGCATGACGGTAGCAAAGGCAGTTCAAGCGGACCCAGACGATCGTCCGCAGTTTGGCTGGATCAATGTATTAAAGGCAGGCGCGGCGCAACTGATCGTGTTGCACCACCTGGCGTTTTACGGCCCGATGTCGGACCTGGTGCAGCCCATGTGGCCGGCGCTGATCGACTGGCTGGGCGACAGTGCGCGCATTGCCGTGCAAGTGTTCCTGGTGATCGGCGGCTTCCTGGCCGCCAAGTCGCTGTCGCCCGCCGGCTTGCCGGGCCTGGCGCCGTCGCCCCTGTCGGCGATCTGGCGCCGCTATGCCAAGCTGGCGCCGCCCTTTATTGCCGCCACCCTGATTGCGGCGCTGGCCAATGCCTTCGCCTCCGGCGTGATGATCCACGATTCGATTTCGGCGCCGGCCACTGTCGGCCAGATCGGCGCCCATGCGCTGCTGCTGCATGGCGTGCTTGGCTATGAATCGCTGTCGGCCGGCGCCTGGTATGTGGCGATCGACTTCCAGCTGTATGCGCTGGCCGCGCTGGTGTTCTGGGGCGCGGGCCGGATTGCCGGCGAACGGCACTTGCCGTGGCTGGTGCCGGCCATGGTCGCCTGCGGCGTGGCGGCGTCGCTGCTGTACTTCAATCTGGATGCGGACTGGGACAACTGGGCGCCGTATTTCTTCGGCAGCTATGGCCTGGGGCTGCTGGCATGGTGGGCCAGCGACCCGCGCCGCAAGGCCGGCGCCGTATTCGTGCTGATGCTGCTGCTGGTGGTGCCGTCCTGGCTGGCGCTGGCGGTGGAGTTTCGCAGCCGCATCGAACTGGCGCTGGCGGTGGCGTGCGTGCTGTTCCTGTGCGGGCGCATGAAAGTCGCGTCCGGCGAGGGCGCCTGGCCGCTGGTCCACACTCTGGGCCGTATCTCGTATTCAGTGTTCCTGATTCACTTCCCCGTCAGCCTGCTGGTCAATACCGCGTTTATCCGCTTCGCGCCGTTGCAACCAGAATGGCAGGCGCTGGGCATGTTGACGGCCTGGGCCGCCAGTCTGGGCGCCGGCGCCGCGTTCCACCGCTGGGTGGAGGTGCCGCTGGGCAGGGTGGTGCAGTCGCTGGTGGGCAAGGCGCTGGTGCGGCCGGTATCGGTGTAAACATCGGCGCGATTGCCTGCCAGTAAGGTGCTGGCCTGCCCGGGTTTTTCCTTGTACATTACGGTGAGCACGCACCTTCAAGGAGAATCATGATGGCAAAGAACACGATCTGCCTCTGGTACGACCATGACGCGCAAGAGGCCGCGAACTTTTACGCCCAGACCTTTCCCGACAGCAGTGTCGGCGCGATCCACCGCGCGCCGTCCGATTACCCGGGCGGCAAGGCCGGCACGCCGCTGGTGGTCGAATTCACGGTGTGCGGTGTCGCCTGCATCGGCCTCAATGGTGGCGCTGCCTTCAAGCATAACGAATCGTTCTCGTTCCAGATCGCCACCGATGACCAGGCCGAGACCGACCGCTACTGGAACGCCATCGTTGGGAATGGCGGCGCGGAGAGCGAATGTGGCTGGTGCAAGGATCAATGGGGCGTGTCATGGCAGATCACGCCGCGCATATTGACCGAGGCCATGGCGCAAGGCGGCGAGGTCGCGGGCCGCGCCTTCGCGGCGATGATGCAGATGCGCAAGATCGACGTGGCCGCGATCGAAGCGGCGGTGCGGGGAGATGGCGGGTCGGCCTGATACTGCGCCGGCGTGATGCCGACGCGAACCTGCCTGCCCGCTACTTGCGCAGCTTGTAGGCGATGATGGCGTCGCTGTTGCCGGTCTCCATGAAGGCATGGCCGGTGGCCGCGATCAGCACGTATTGCTCGCCGTTGATTTCATACGAAATCGGGTTGGCCTGGCCGCCGGCCGGCAGCACGTCCTGCCACAGCGTCTTGCCGCTCTTGATGTCGATCGCGCGGAACAGGTTGTCGGTGGCGGCGGCGATGAACACCAGGCCGCCGGCCGTCACCACCGAGCCGCCGTTGTTCGGCAGGCCGATATTGAACGGAATGCCGGACGGAATGCCGAACGGGCCGTTGCGGCGCGCCGTGCCCAGCGGACCGTCCCACAGGGTCTTGCCGGTATCGAGATTGATGGCGCGGATGCCGCCGTAGGGCGGCGCCGTGCACGGCACGCCGGTGCCGATATTGCGCCAGCCCGAGTTGACGCTGATGGCGTAAGCGGCCTTGACCTGCGGATACACCGAAGCGCCGCCTTCGCCCTTGCCGGCGGCCTTGGCGTTGGCATCGCGGCTGGCGTAGATCGGCTGCACGCCCATGGCGTCGGCCTTGGCGCGCGGCACCAGCTGGTTGCGGTTCGGCACGTCGTTGTAGTTGGCGATCAGCACGCGCCGCACCGGGTCGATGGCGACCGAGCCCCAGTCCGAACCGCCGTTATAGCCCGGATACTGGATCCACGGCTTGTCGACCGACGGCGGCGTCAGATAGCCGTCGTAGTTCGAATTGCGGAACTGGATACGGCACATCAGCTGGTCGACCGGCGAGAAACCCCACATGTCGGCTTCGGTCTTCGGCCGCTTGCGCAGCGAGTGCCAGCCCGATGCCGGCTGGGTGGCGGCGACAAAATCGGGTTCCACCGAACCCAGCTTCGAGCCCTTGACCGAGCCGATCGGCGTCAACGGCTTGCCGCTGGCGCGGTCAAAAATATACATGTCGCCCTGCTTGGTCGGCAGCAGGATGGCCGCCACCGGCTTGCCGTCGGCGCCCGGGTAGTCGAGCAAGGTCGGCTGGCTGCCCAGGTCATAGTCCCACAGGTCGTGGTGCAGGACCTGGTAGTGCCAGACATCGCGCCCGGTGGTCACGTCGACCGCCACCAGTGAATCGGCGTATTTCTTTTCCAGCGCGGTGCGGTGCGAACCGACATAGTCGATCGAGGCGTTGGCGACCGGCAGGTAGACCAGGCCCAGCTTGTCGTCGCCGACGGCGGCGGCCCACATGTTCGGCGTGCCGCGCGTATAGGTCTGGCCCGGTTTCGGACCGTGCACATTGTCCTGGTTGCCCAGGTCCCAGGCCCAGGCCATCTGGCCGGTGACGGCATTGAAGCCGCGGATCACGCCGGACGGCGCATCGGTGTCCTGGCCGTCGCGCACTTGCGCGCCGGTGACGACGACGTCGCGCACCAGGGTCGGGGTGTTGGTCGGCGCATACCAGCCCGGCACTTTCTTGCCGATGTCCTGCCACAGGTCGACCTGGCCGTTGACGCCGAAGTCCAGGCAGGGCTTGCCGTCGCGCAGGTCGACCGCCACCATGCGCGCGTCCAGCGTGGTGCCGATCACGCGCGTCTTGCAGGCGGCGTTTTCGCCCAGCTGCGGCGCGGTATAGGTGACCACGCCGCGGCACACGGCCGCGTGCGGAATCGCTTCGCTGGGCACCTTCGGGTCGAAGCGCCATTTTTCCTTGCCGGTGGCGGCGTCTACCGAGATCAGGATATTCTTTGCCGAGCACATGATCAGGTCGTTGCCGATCTTCAACGGCGTGTTGGCGGGCGAATAGCGCTCGCCCGGTTTCGGCAGGTCGCCGGTGTGGAACACGAAGGCGCGTTCGAGCTTGCCGACGTTTTCCGGCGTGATCTGGGTCAAGGTGGTGTAGCGCTGGGCTTTGGCGTCGCCGCCATAGGCCGCCCAGTCGGCGCCGGCACCGGTCGCGCTGGCGGCGTCGCTTGGCGCCGGCATCGGTCCGAACTGCGACGGCGCGTCATTGGCGACGATCAGGCCGAGGCCTGCCAGCGTCAGCACGGACAGGGCCAGGGCACCGGTTTGCGGCGCATTGAAACGGCGCCAGGGAGCGTTGAGCACCGGCGACACCAGCAGCGCCAGCATGAACAGCACCGTGATGCCGACCACGCGCGGCACCAGGCCCCAGCCGTCGAAGCCCACTTCCCATAGCGCCCAGGCCAGCGATGCGGCCCAGATCACGGCCATCAGGATTTGCCCACCGCGCTTGCGGTGCAGCAGCAGCCAGGCGGCCACCAGCAGGCCCAGGCCGGCCAGGCCGTAGTACCAGCTGCCGCCGACGGCGATCAGCCAGACGCCGCCGCCGAACATGGTCAGGCCGAACAGGCAGATGAACAGCGGGAACACGATGGCGGCGATGCGCCAGACCGGGCCTGGCACGGCCGCTGCCGTGCCGGACTCATCGGGGATATTTCTTGTGGTACTCATAAGACTCCAGTTTCTGCATCAAAAAAAGGGGACCAGGTCCCCTTGATTAAAAAAGTAAAAAAAAACCTTGCGACGCTGGCTGCTCAATCCACCGGTCGGGTGGCGCCGAACACCGACAGCACCGCGCCGACGATCAGCAGGGCGCCGACGACGGTAAATGCCATCGCAAAGCCGCCGGTGCTGGCCACGAAATAGCCGGTGGCGATCGGCGCCAGCAGGCCGAACAGGTTGCCGACCGCCGTGATGAAGCCGGCCGCCGTACCGACGTCCTCACCGGAGCGCACCAGGTCGTTGATCAGCGACAGATTGAGCGAGATGGCCGAGGCGCAGGTGGCCAGCGACAGGGTAATCACCAGCAAGATCGCCCAGGTGCTCGACAGCAGCGGCACCAGGAAAATCACGGACGAGGCCACCAGCACGGCGCCCACCACGAAGCGGCGCTTGCCGCCGGCGGCGGCCGCCGGCGGCACCACCATGTCGCTGAAGCGGCCGATCACCACGGCCAGCACGGCCGCGCCCAGGTAGGGGATGGCGGTATAAAAACTGCTGGTCATGACCGTCAGGCCTTTTTCGGTCTGCAGGTAGGTCGGCAGCCAGGTCAGGAAGAAATACGTGGCATATACGGCGCAGCCATGCGACAGGCCGATAGCCCACATGGTGCGCGAACGCACCAGGCCGGCAAAGCCCATGGCCGGCACGGCTGGCGTGCGCGCACTGGCGGCGTCGGCGTCGGCGGTGATTTCCGCCAGTTCCGCCGCGCTCAGCCACGGCGCTTTCGATGGATGCTGGTACCACTTGAGCCAGGCCGCCAGCCATACGAAGCCAATCGCGCCGGCCACCACGAAGGCGATGCGCCAGCCGAAGCTGGTGATCAGCCAGCCGAAGCCGATGGCGCCGACGGCAGGGCCGACCAGGCTGCCGCTATGGAAGACGGCGGTGGCCATGCCGCGTTCCTTGACCGGCATCCAGTCGCGCACCACGCGCGCGCCGGCCGGGTAGGTAGTCGCTTCGCCAGCACCCATGATCAGGCGGCAGCTGATCAGTGAAATGAAGCCGGTACTGAACGCCGTGCACACGGTGGCGATCGACCACACGCCAATGCCGTAGCTGTTGACCGTCTTGGGGCCGTAGCGGCCGACCAGATAGCCCATCGGGATCAGGGCGATAAAGTACAGCCAGACGAAGGACGAGAACAGATAGCCCATGGCGATCGGCGAAATGTCGAACTCCGCCTTGAGGGCGTGCGAGGCGACCGAGAGCGAGACCCGGTCGACGTAGTTGATCAGGGTAAGCGTAAACAGGAAGACGTAGATCCAGATCCGCTTCCTTTGGCCGATTGCCTGCCTGGGTGTCAATGCTGCTGTATGGTCCATGCTTGTCTCCGTATGGTGTTGGTATTTTTATGCGTTTTTATGCGCCATGGCCGGGCAGGGCCATGGCGAGGTCGTGCTTTACTTGAGCCACAGGCGGATATTGGCGGCCATGACCTCGGTCGAAATGCCGTAGCGGTCGTGCAGGGTTGGCAGGGCACCCGCATCGAGATAACGGTCGGGCAGGGCCACATGACGCAGCACCGGCTGCACGCGCGCCTGCAGCAGCGCCATGGCGATCGCTTCACCGAGGCCGCCGATCTGGCTGTGGTTTTCGGCGATCACCACCAGGCGGCCTTCGCGGCGGCACTGCGCGATGATGGTGTCGACGTCGAGCGGCTTGATGGTAGCCACGTGCAGCACGCCCGCCTCGATATCGCTGGCGACCAGGGCGTCGGCCACCTCCAGCGCGCGCATGGTCATCAGGCCGGTGGAAATGATCAGCACATCCTTGCCGTCGCGCAGCAGCTTGGCCTTGCCGATCTCGAACTGGTAGTCGTATTCGTCGAGCACCAGCGGCACCCGGCCGCGCGGCAAGCGCATGTAGACCGGGCCGTCGAATTGGGCGATGGCGGCCACGCACTGCGCCGTTTCCAGTGCGTCGCACGGGTCGATCACGGTCAGGCCGGGAATCGCCCGCATCATGGCCAGGTCTTCGGTGGCCTGGTGGCTGGGGCCGTAGCCGGTGGTCAGGCCGGGCAGGGCGGCGCAGATCTTGACGTTCAGGTTTTCTTCGGCGATCACCTGGTGGATGAAGTCATAGGCGCGCCGCGTGGCGAACACGGCGTAGGTGGTGGCAAACGGAATGAAGCCTTCCTTGGCCATGCCGCCGGCCGCCGCCATCAGCAGTTGCTCGGCCATGCCCATCTGCAGGAAGCGCTGCGGATACTCGCGCGCAAAGATATGCAGGTCGGTGTACTTGCCCAGGTCGGCCGTCATGCCGACGATGCGTGGCTCGGCCTTGGCCGCCGCGACCAGCGCGTGGCCGAACGGCGCCGGTTCGGTGCGCTGGCCTTCGGCCGCGATCGAGGCCATCATCGAGGACGTGGTCAGCCGTGGTTTGCCGGTGGTGGTGCTGTTCATGCTGCTCTCCCTGCTGCATGGTTTGCATCGAGATCGGCGATGGCTTGCTGCCATTCTTCCGCCTCGACGCGTATGAAATGGTTCTTTTCGCGCTGTTCCAGGAAGGGCACGCCCTTGCCCATCAGGGTGTCGAACAGGATCACGCGCGGCTGCGCGCCGGTTGCCGCGCGGGCCGCGTCGAACGCCGCGATCACCGCCTGCAAATCATCGCCGTCGACCCGCTGCACATGCCAGCCGAACGCCTGCCATTTGTCGACCAGCGGTTCGAACTGCAGGATATCGTGCGAGGGGCCGTCGGCCTGCTGGCGGTTGATGTCGACCAGGTTGATCAGGTTCGACAACTGATGATGCGACGCGGACATCGCCGCTTCCCATACGGCGCCTTCGTCCAGCTCGCCATCGGACATGGAATTGTAGACAAAGGCGGGATTGCCCTTCATGCGCAGGCCCAGCGCCTGGCCGACGGCAATCGCCAGGCCCTGGCCCAGCGAGCCGCCCGAGATTTCCATGCCCGGCGTATAGGTCGCCATGCCCGACATCGGCAAGCGGCTGTCGTCGGCGCCATAGGTTTCCAGCTCGCCTTCCGCCAGCACGCCCGCTTCCAGCAGCGCCGCGTACAGCGCGATGGCGTAATGGCCATGCGACAGCAGGAAGCGGTCGCGGCCCTCCCACTCGGGCTCGGCGGGGCGGATGTTCATTGCATGGCAGTAGGCGACGGCCAGTACATCGGCCCAGCCCAGCGCCTGGCCCACATAGCCCTGGCCCTGTACCTCGCCCATGCGCAGCGCAAAGCGCCGCACGCGCCAGGCGTGGGTTTGTAATGTGTCGAAATCGGTGGCGGCAAACTGCCCCCCGCTGGCTGGTTCTGTCATGTCTCCTCCAATATTGCCGTGAAAAATGTAGCGCTTTGGTGCAAAATATTCACCTGTATGCACCTTCTATAAACTTCTGCGATTTTCATTCAAATAAATGGCCATGACAAAAGGCATTTTTGCACCAGATGGTGAATTTATTTCATCCATAGCGCAGTTGCGCCGGCTGCCCCTGACGGCCTTGCGGGTGTTCGAGGCGGCGGGCCGGACCGGTTCGTTTGCCGCCGCCGCCGGCGAGCTGGACCTGTCGCCCAGCGCCGTCAGCCACGCCATCCGCAAGCTCGAGGAAAGTGCCGACATCACGCTGTTTACGCGCAGCACGCGCGCCATCGAGCTGACCCGCGAAGGGCGCTTGCTGCTGGAGCATGTGCAGCGCGGCTTCGAGGAAATGCAGCGCGGCTTCCAGCTGGCGTTTCCCGAGCAGACCGTCAAACCCTTGCGGCTGCACACGGCGCCATCGTTCGCCACCCAGTGGCTGATGCCCAGGCTGGCGCGCTTCGTGGCGGAACACCCCGGCATCAATTTGCGCCTGTCGGCCGACACCAGGTACGCCCAGTTCGACAATGACGATTACGACATCGACGTGGTGTATGGCGAGCCGGCTTCCGCCCGGCATGAAAAAATCCCCTTGATCATCGAAGAACTGACGCCCTTGTGCAGCCCGGCGCTGGCGCAGCGCATCCACTCGGTGCAGGACCTGTATGCCAATCCGCTGATCCAGAGCGACGGCCAGTCCGTGCGCTGGGGCGGTTGGTTCAGTGCCAACAACCTGGCCACGCCGGCCGATTTCGCGCTGGCGTTCGACCGCACCTCGATGTGCATCGCCGCCGCCGTCGATGGCCTGGGCGTGGTGCTGGAATCGACCCTGCTGGCCGAGCGCGAACTCGCTGCCGGCAAGCTGGTGGCGCCGTTGCGCGGGCAGAGCACTTCGGTGCGCTATGTGGGCCACTACCTGGTGTATCCGAAGCGCCAGCAGCAGCATGCGGCGCTGCGGGAGTTCAAGGACTGGCTGCTGGCCGAGCTGGCGCAATCGGGCACGGCCCGCGGTTGATGTTGGAGGTGTCTTCTGCCGTGAGCAAGATGCTATGCTGTAGAACTTGCTAACAGTTAACATTGGTACTCATGTCAGTCTTCTACAAAAATATCGCCATGCGCGGCCGCGTGGCCCATCGCGGCCCGGCACGCATGGTTGGCCTGGTGCTGTCCGTCTTGCTGCTGCTGGCGCTGGGCTATTACCAGTTCCCCACGCTGGCATTCGACTTCAGCGGTATCTATGTGGTGGTATTGATCGCGGCCTTGCCTGCGCTCGCCTTGTGGGGTCGAAAAAGCATCGCTGCACTGTGGCTGTTCCTGGTGGTGCTGTTTGGCGCGGCCGTGTTCCTGACCAGCGCGCCGATTTTGCATGCGAACGCCTACTACAAGATGCTGGGTACGGAAACGCCGGCCAATTTCCACGACGCCTTGCCGCCGATCGATATCGAGCAGGCGCCGCTGGTGTCGCAGGACATGGCCTTGCAGGCGATGCAAAAGCGCCTGTCCGAAATCGCCTCGCTCGGCTCGCAAGTCGCGGTCGGCACACCGGTGAAACAGCTGGTGAAGGACAAGCTGGTCTGGGTCGCCTTCCTGGAACACAGCGGTTTCTTCAAATGGTTTGCGGACGGCGCCACGCCGGGCTACCTGGTGGTGTCGGCGCATGACCCGGCCGATGTGAAGCTGGTGATGGAACTCGATGGCAAGCCCTTGAGAATACGCTATCTGCAGTCGGCCTATTTCGGCGACTACGTCGAGCGGCACGCCTATTTGTCGGGCAATACCAGCGTCGGGCTGACCGATTTCGAGCCGGAAATCGATGACGACGGCGTGCCGTATTACGTCGGCACCGTGTACGAGCACAAGGTGGGCTTTTCAGGCAGCGAGTCGAGCGGCATCATCACCGTCAACGCCGTCACCGGCGAGGTCAAGCGCTACAAGATGGGCGCGGAGCCGGCCTGGGTCGACCGCATCCAGGCCGAGGAATTCATCCTCGAGCAAATGCAGGACCGCGGCGAATACGTACACGGCTATATCAACCTGAACAACGAAGGGCGCCTGCGCGTGGACGGCGTGCTGGACCTGGTCTACGGCTCCGACCAGCGCCCGTACTGGGTCGGCGGCATGACCTCGAAAGGCAAGAACAACGGCCTGTCCGGTTTTTACTTCGTCGACTCGCGCACCAAGGTGGTCCGCTGGTTCAAGGTGCCGTCCGTGTCGCAGGACACCGCCGCCCACGCGGTGGAAAACGTCAACCCGGAAAAGCACTACAAGGCCACCAATCCGCTGCCGTTCCTGGTCAATGGCGCACCGACCTACGTGATGGCGCTGCGCGACGTGCAGGGCGTCTCGCGCGCCTTCGGCATGGTCGACATGCGCAACAACCAGATCATCGGCGTGGCCGACACCCTGAACGCCACGCTGCGCAGCTACCAGTCCAAGCGCTCAAGCAACCGCGTCGCCGCCGACATCGGCACCGAAGCGCGCGAGATGGCGGTGAAAGGCGCGGTAGTGCGCATCGCCGCCGAATTCCGCAACAACCAGACCATGTACTACATCACCCTCAACACCGGCGACAAGACGCTCGGCACCATCTTTACCGGCAGCTCGGACTTGTCGGAAGAACTGGTGCTGACCAGGCCCGGCGACAAGGTCGAGCTGAGCTACTCGGACAGCAACACGCGGGTGGTGGGGATGAGCAAGTTCCACAATACGGATATACCGGGGGTGGAGTGAGCGTGCCAGACGCTGTGGCCGGCCAGTGTCACGATACGCTTCGATGCCGAGATTCCAGCTTCTGATGGTGGAGGCTCGGAATTGCCTGTAAGCAGCTTTCAAGTTATGCTGCCTGTTAATTTAATCCCAATGGTCTTTGATAATGAAAAAAACCGCATTTGCCGCCCTGATTCTGTTCACCGCCTTGAACGTTTCCGCCAAGGAGCCGTTCAAGGTCAAGAATATTGCAGCGTTTAATCCTGTCGCCGAGGTGGTTTATTTCCCTGACATTGGCGTCGAGAGCGAAGTTGAAATCGGGCAGACCATTGTGTCCAAGGCCAAGCAGTTGGTGCATCCTGCGCTGGAGGTCAATAGTGATATTTCCTTCGAGATGAAAAGCGGCTTTTTTTCAAATTCCTGGTCTGGCACCGCGAATATCAAAAAGGGCAAATTCAAGCGCTATTTCAGTAATGATGAAGGCGTCTTTTATCGTGCTGACAGCGCCACGTTCACTTTTGCGGCGGGCACCGTGAACCAGGAGGGCGGCGTTTTCGTGCCGAACGATGCGAGTCAGCCCACGCTGCCCTGGACGTTCTCGAAAGCGGTGGTTTATTTTGGCGATGCGCCGGTTGCCACTACGCCGACATCGATCAAGACTTTCGAAGCAGACAGCTTCGTCAAGGAATTGGTGTATGGGGGAGTATCACAGGGAACAGTCGCCATCAGTTATCGTGAGTTCTCCGATAACAAGGCCCGGCCAGCTTTTACGCAGGAGTTGAAATATGATTTGTCCGAAGGAGACGTCATCGGATTTCGCGGCGCGCGCTTCAAGATTATCAAGGCTGGCAATGTCTCTTTAAAATACGTTGTTGTGAAGCCATTGGATTGATGCACGATGATATGGATGGTAGCCTTGCCGGCAGTGGCAGGCCACTTGCGATGCAGGAAGGGTGGGGCGGCCGCGCCGCGCCGCTTCCTGATGTGATCAGAAGCGCGCAAAAATCAGAAGCGCGCAGAAATGAAAAAAGCCCACGAACCTAAATTCGTGGGCTTTTTCAAGTATTTGGCAGGCAGTGCGGGATTCGAACCTGCGACCAACGGATTAAAAGTGCGGAAAGCGGCAGGCATCGGTTGACTGAGTTCCATTACCAGTTCAGGCGTTGCCTTTGGTTCTATTCTTAACCGTGCTGGTGATATCGTCGCGAGAGAGCCCGGCACCGCATTGGCTCTGACCTCGCTGCTGATTGATCTGGCTGGACCGCATTGTATCCGGCCGCGACCAGAGAGTGATCAGACCCACTTGTCAGCGATAGCCGCAACTGGTTTCCGCTATCGGGCAATGTCAGCGGTAACGGACACCAGCGCCTTGTGCACCCGGTTGGCTCGACGCAGAAAGTACAGGCACAGCAGGATATACGGACCCAGCATAATCAATGGATGCAGACTGCTCCACGAAGAGCAGATGATAATACTCATCAGCGAAGATACTGTCAGCTGGAAGATCCAATTTCCGCGCGTGGGAGCGGCCACCTCGCCCGAGGTGTGGTTGACCCACCCCTGCAACGACTGCCAGTCGCCCGGTTTTTCAAGAATTGCCGTCATTTCCATGCCCGCCTCGATGACTGGCCAGCCATTGATATGCAAGTCATAGTATCGCTTCGTTTCGGTAGCGAAGCCAAATTGGGTCGACTTCTGACCACGGTAGTTCGTGCGCAAGAGCGGGAAGACCCGGACAATTTTGACATAAGTTGGATGCAACAGAGATCTCCATCAAATCAAAGGCTGATGGAAGCATCTGCCTGAGTGCTGCCGCTTCACAGTCGGCTCTTGCAGAGCATCCGGCTGTCAAGAATTCACAATAGTTTCCTGACGCTTGCTTAGCGCTTTCGTTGGCCTTCGTTCTTGCCGGCTGCCGGCCACTCGGCAAATGTTCCGAGCTGTGGGGAGTGAAATGCAATGCGCGTGATTTTGGCCAGGACGACGCATTCATCCCATGTTTGCTGATAAGCAAAGCTGATCGTTGCCTTTGTCTCGGTGTTTTTGCAGATAACGGAATGTCCGTCCTTGCCCGCTGAAACAATGCCTTCTACATCCATCGCCAGGCCTTTGACAGCGTCCCGGCCTGCTTCGGGAGCTATCTTTATCTCCTTTTCCAAGGTGGTATAGAAATTGTAGCCTGGCTTGGAGTAGTCCGTTTTCGGGAACAGTCCAACGGCAGTACTTCTCAGGTTCCCTACCGCGAAGATCTTGTAATGGACCGGCGTTACGGAAACTGTGGCGCCAAACGCGTTGGACATCGGCCGCGGCGTATCGTATTTACTATTGTGCTCCATTATCACGTAGTCGAGCTTCGGCTCCGTTTCATAGTCGTTGCTTTGTGCGAGATGATATGTTGAATCGAGCGCTGCCCATACTTTGAGTTTTTCTTTTTGCGGGTCATATTGGAAGTGCAGCGATCCAGAATATTGATCGTAAGGGACTGTGAATTTAAAAGTGCGTCCTTGCAGGGGCTGATCGTCAAAGCGCTTTGCAAATTGGTCGCCTTTGGGCGAAGAAAATACCCCTTGCGCATAAGCAATCAGATTTTTGGCGCTGATTTTTCCTGCAGGCAGTTCCAGCTCGTTTTCGGCTTTTATTGCCACGCTTGCCGCCGAAGCGGAACTGGGGGCCGGGGCATTACGATCAGAATATGTGTCATTTGAACAACTGACCAGCAGAAAAGCGGCCATGCCCATAGTGCCAATCGCGCCATGATGGCGGCGTGGAGGAGTTGACCGGAGCGAGGAATTCATATGCTGTAAGCTGCGAAAGAGGTGGGTTAAATGAGTGTTGTGTATTGTAAAGTAATAATTAATACCCACCTAATTATCAAATTTTGATTGCCGGCGTTGCGTTGCGGTGTTATCGCCGTGGCGAGAGCGGTTCTTGGGACTGGAGATGTTTTTCTAAGGCCATTGGATTGAATCAAGATGATTGGCTATTGTGCTGCGGGCAAGCGCGGACCATGATTTGAGCGCCGGGGCAGAATAGGCGGGCCTAAGTAACCCCCAATAAATTCTTGTGATTTCTGACTTCCATAACCGGCGCTCTGCGGCGTTGCCTGCTGCTAGCAGTGCTCGCACTGCGTCGCAACCGGCGCCTTGCATAGCATCCGGTTTCTGTTCGTCATAACTTCACAATAATTTCCTGACGATTACTTAGTACAAACGGAGGCTGATTGAAAAACAAAAAAGCCAACCGCGAACGGTTGGCTTCTCTGTAGTATTTGGTAGGCCGTGCGGGATTCGAACCTGCGACCAACGGATTAAAAGTCCGCTGCTCTACCAGCTGAGCTAACGACCCAAAAACTTTTACAACAACTTCGGTAACACTGTGCAGTAAAAAAATGCTTGCGATGACTTCTGCAAGCAGATCAATATTGCGTATTCGTGGTAGGCCGTGCGGGATTCGAACCTGCGACCAACGGATTAAAAGTCCGCTGCTCTACCAGCTGAGCTAACGACCCGAAGAAGAAAGATTATAGGGGGTGGCCGGGATTCTGTCAAACGCTGCCGGCAACTTTTTCCCCCTGTTGCATCTCAACTTTACTTCTTGCCGCCGCGTTCCTTGGCGGTCTGGGCGGCGCTGGAGTCGGGGTAGCGCGCGATCAGGGCGTTCAGGGTCTTGGTGGCATTGGGCTTGTCTTTCAGCTCGGTGTAGCAGCTGGCGATGTTGAGCATGGCGTCGGGCGCTTTCGGGCTGTCCGGGTAGTTCTTCAGCACCACTTGCTGGGCGCTGATGGCGCTCTTGCAGTCGCGCTGGGCGTAATAGGCGTTGCCCAGCCAGTATTGCGCATTGGCCGCGTAGGCCGATTCCGGATAGCGTTTCACGAAGGCGTCGAGCGCGGTGGCGGCGGCCTTGTAGTCGCCCGATTTGAACACGCCGAAGGCGGTATCGTAGGCGGTCTGCTCGGACACGCCGACGGCCGCTTCCTGGCCGTCGATGGTGACCTGGCGCGGTTCGAGCTTGCGCAGGCGTGCGTCGAGGTCGGTATAGAAATCTTTCTGGCGTTTTTGCGTGGTGGCCAGGTCATTGGCCACGACTTCGATCTGGCCGCGCAGGCGGGCGATCTCTTGCATGGTCTGGTCGTGCTGGTTGATCAGCGACAGGGTGCTGGTCTTGTCGGCCTTGGCGTCGAGACGCTCGGTCAGGTCACGTGCCAGTGCATCGACCTTGCTGCGCAGCTCCAGGATGGCCTTGCGGGCTTCGTCGTCGTCGAACAGGGCTGCGTTGGCGTGCAGGGGCAGATAGGCGAATGCGGCCATCAAGGCGGCGGCGAGGCCGGCTTTCGAGAATGTCATCATGGGTCGGGCTTTCAAAAGTTACGCATACATGCAAACAGGGCGCCGGGCGGTATTCCCGCGCAGCGCCCCATTATCATGCCTGTGACTGGCGCCAGGCAAGCGACAAGCTTGTCACGCCTGGGCCATCAGTGGCAAACAATCAATAAACGATGTCAGCGCGGCGGTTTTCAGCCCATGCTGCTTCGTTGCTGCCTTGTGCTTTAGGCTTTTCCTTGCCCAGCGATACGGCTTCCATCTGGCCTTCCGACACGCCCAGGGCCGACAGCGACTTGCGCACGGCTTCAGCACGTTTCTGGCCCAGGGCCAGGTTGTACTCGGCGCCGCCGCGATCATCGGTGTTACCCTGGATCAGGATCTTGCGGGCTGGGGTCTTGACCAGGTAGCCAGCGTGGTTTTGTACCACGGCGGTGTCGGCTTCGCGCACGACGTATTTGTCGAAGTCGAAGTAGACGCTACGGTTGGCCAGCACGCCTTTTGGATCGTCCAGCGGATCGACCGAACCGGTCGTCACTGGCTGAACTTGACGTGGGTCGGCAGCTGCTGGAGCAGCGGCTTCAGGCGCGCGCTCGACGACTGGGGTTTCTGCCAGTTTCACTGGGGTGCTGCAAGCGGACAGCAGGGTAGCTGCGGCGGCGATGAACGCCAGGCTTTTGAAGTTACTCATTTTTATATTCTCCGGGTCAATGGTTAAAGGTGCAACTGTACAGCATTTACTTCATGAAAGGACCCCAGGTGGGCTCCTTGATATTGCCAGCTTGCGTAGTCAAACGCTGTTTGACGCGGCCATCCACCGATACCACTGCCAGCGAC